>Ga0233449_1000376_pt1 | contig 56232 bp, 44 predicted proteins | sample SI_124_October20_FD_183012 | JGI IMG/M metagenome (GOLD analysis project Ga0233449, IMG submission 183012) | Seawater microbial communities from Saanich Inlet, British Columbia, Canada - SI_124_October2016_200_MG | ecosystem: Environmental > Aquatic > Marine > Inlet | place: Canada: British...
CGACGATACTTCACACACCCCCATTTTCGCCCTGAGCGCCGCTGCGACCGAAACCGATATTGAGAAGGGCATGGATGCAGGTTTCGATAAGTACCTCACCAAGCCCCTGGTTATTTCCGAGATCGTGGATGCTATCTGTGAGGCATTGCCGAGCACCCGCTGAGCATATTACGCATCCAGTAGATTCAACTTGGTTGTTAGTTGAATACCCGGTTCACTAATTCGACGAAAATGTCGGGGTTAGGTCGAAAGCGGAATAAAATACCAATTCAAATATTTGTCCGCCAAATCCCTCAAAACAAACTTTTATTCCCGGAAGGTTCGGTGAACCCAGGAAAACGGGCCTGATTCGTCACGCTGAACGATGGCCTGCCTGCATCAGGCAGAAGATCATGCCCCTTGTGAACGGCTTGGCGCGCCCCCACCTGTGATGTAATGTGCATCAGATATTTTATCGACAGGCAGGCGGCGGGCGCTAACTCGCTGCCGGGCGCTGTTGCAATTGTTTGGAGACAAGATGGACGCGCTTTTTAATCTGTTGAATACGGTGATTACCCTTTATGTCTGGGCCTTGATCGGAAATGCGATCCTGAGCTGGCTGGTTGCCTTCAATGTGATCAACACTCAAAACAAGTTCATCTATATGCTGGGTGATTTTTTACACCGCGTCACGGAACCGGCCTTGCGCCCGATCCGCAAGGTTATTCCCAATCTGGGCGGCATTGATATCTCGCCAATCATTTTGATTTTGGCCCTGTTTTTTCTGCGCGACCTGCTGTTTGGCGCCTTCCACTAGAGCGTCACTGGCCATCTGATGCCCACCCCCACCGACACGCCATTTGACCTGGGGCCAAAGGGGTTATCGCTACAAATCAAACTGACGCCAAATTCCAGGGCAAACCGGATTGATGGCATTGAGGTCAGTGAAGACGGGCCTGTGCTGAAGATAAGGGTCACAGCCGTGCCGGAAAAAGGCAAAGCCAACAAAGCCTTGATCAAATTGCTGACCAAGGAAACCGGGGTCGCCGGGAGCCGTTTTGAGGTCGTCAGCGGGACAACGTCACGAAAAAAGCGTCTGAATATTGCCGATGACGACAATGCACTGTTGAGCCAATTGGTTGAATGGAGTAAGACGCTTTCAGCCAAGAATTAACCCCCCGACCTAACTGGCCGATCCAACTGGCATGAGGCAACAATGACGAACCCTGATGTTCCTGAAATTGACAAACGTATCATTGATGGCAAAGGTTTTGCCGAAGGCCTGCGGGCGCGAATTGCGACGGAGGTTACCGAACTGAAAGCCCAACATAATGGCCTGACACCGGGCCTGGCGGTAATCATTGTCGGTGAAGACCCCGCCAGCCAGATCTATGTACGCAACAAAAACAAACAGACCATCGAAGCCGGTATGAACGGCTGGGAATTCAAATTGCCGGATAATGTTTCCCAGGCTGATTTGCTGGCAAAAGTAAAAGAACTGAACGCAGATGACAGTGTGCATGGCATTCTGGTTCAACTGCCTTTGCCGTCCCAGATCGACGAACATGAGATTATCAACGCCATCGACCCGGCCAAGGATGTGGACGGATTTCACGTAGTAAATTCTGGCCTGCTGGCAACCGGACAAGATGCCATGGTGTCCTGCACGCCACTGGGTTGCCTGATGTTGTTGAAAGACCGGTTGGGTGAGTTGTCGGGCCTGGACGCTGTGATCATCGGTCGCTCCAACATTGTCGGTAAACCCTTGGCGGCCCTGCTGTTGGCGGAAAGCTGTACCGTCACAATCGCCCATTCCCGGACCCGGAATTTACCCGATGTGGTGCGCCGGGCTGATATTGTTGTGGCGGCTGTGGGGCGGCCAGAAATGGTGCGTGGTGACTGGATCAAGCCCGGGGCGACAGTGATTGATGTCGGAATCAACCGGGTCCCGGCCGCAGAAGAGGGTAAAACTCGCGTCGTTGGCGATGTTGCCTTTGCCGAAGCTATCGAAGTGGCCGGCGCCATTACACCTGTCCCAAAAGGTGTTGGCCCTATGACTATTGCTTGTTTGCTGCAAAATACCCTGACAGCATGCCGGCGCCAAAACGGGCTATAAACGGCTAATTCAGCAGCTTTAAGTGGAATAAATTCAACCACCTGTTTATTTCTGCCTTCTCGCTTCCCCCTATGAGCCTGGCAAATTATATTCTGTATGTGAGGTTATTTTTAGCGGCCCCCAACCGTAGAAATAACCTCGCAACTGCAGCTTTGTTTATAATTTATTTATTATAGAGCTCGCATTAAGATTTCAGGCTGAGAGGACCTCCAGCCTGATATCAAATAGAAAGGCCACCCTCCCTCAGGGTGGCCTTTCGTCTTTTTCAAACGCGTCAAATTGACCTGATCCACGTCATGAAATGGCCCCAATTCAGCCCAATTTCTGCCTTGATCAACCACCACAATCACAGTTATTAGAGCGTTTCAGATTCTTGCTGAAACGCTGGAATGCAGTCAAGTTTTGACAAGCATTGCATGTATGAGACGAGGCGTTTCGGATAAATCCGAAAACGCTTGGGGCCTCCGGAGCGAGACGGTATGACCATAAAATTAACCGTCTTTGCCCCTGGGTGGTCCGACTTCCTTATCCCCTCGGGACCCCTCGCCCGCACAAGGAAGCCGGACCACCCTTTTTTCCTGAGACACATCGATATAATGTGACTAGAGCGTTCTCAATGACAATCGAGTCATTGAAAACGACCAGCTTATTGATTTTGCGCGATTTTTGCCAAAACCAATGAGCCTGTTTTTTCTGAAATTGCTTTGGCTTCAGATCATGAGGGTTATGTCATTATGTCTTTAATACTTTTTGAATTGGCCGGTCGCGATGATTTTCGCTTCAGTCCCTTTTCCTGGCGCAGCAAGATGGCGCTGCACCACAAGGGCCTGGAATTTGAAAGCCGCAGCGTAAAATTCAGTGACCGCAGTCCGATCGCCACATCCGGTCAGGAGCGCATCCCCGTGCTGGTCGATAGCGACACTTCAACAGGCGAAACCTGGGTTCCGGACTCCTGGGCCATTGCGGATTACCTGGAAGCGACCTGGCCGGACCGACCCTCGCTGTTTGACGGAGACACAGGCCGTGCCCATGCCCGCTTCATCAACAGCTGGGCCGATGCGGTTCTGAATGCAGGCGTCTTTGGCTTGATTGCACGTGACATCCTGGATCACGTCGACCCTGATGATCTGGATTTCTTTCGAACAACCCGCGAGGCCCGCCTTGGCAAAACACTTGAAGAAGCGCAGTCGGGTCGCGAAGCGCGGGTGGATGCCTTTCGTGCCAGCCTGCATCCCCTGCGCCAAACCCTGAAGAGCCAGAAATTTCTCGGCGGCGACAATCCCACCTATGCTGATTACATTATGTTTGGCAGTCTGCAATGGGCCCGATGTGCCAGCCCCTTCCAGCTATTGACGAACGATGATGTCATTACAACCTGGTTCAGCACGATGCTTGATCTTTTTGACGGCATCGGCGGCCAGGCACCGGGTTACCATATCTGACCTATGACACAGAGTGGCTCCCCAAATACCAGCGGCATTCTGTTGTGTGGACACGGCAGCCGTGACCCGGCGACGCTGGATGAATTTGTCAACGTCGTTAACGGCTTGCGGGCCCTGTTGCCGGATCAGGATATCGATTATGGATTTCTTGAATTAACGCAACCATCCATAGCCGAAACTCTTGCAGTGATGTATCAACGCGGTTGTCGAAAAATATCTGTTTTGCCCGGCATGTTATTTGCGGCTGCCCATGTCAAACATGATATCCCGCAAATTCTAGCGGACTTTCAGGCGGGCCAAACTGATCTGGACACGACCCTGGAGATCACCCTGGCTCGAGAACTGGGGGTCAGTGACAACTTGATCAAGATTGCCTCAGTCCGAATCTTGGCGGCCCTTGAACAGGCCAATCAACGCTTGGCTGTCGACAGGGATGAAACTGTTTTGCTTGTGGTTGGCAGGGGATCAGGCGATGAAGCTGCCCTCAGGGATCAGCGGCTGGTCACAGCCCGCCTTCAACAATCCACAGGCTTGAAAAATGCCCGAAACTGTTATGCCAATGTGGCGACGCCAAAAATGATGGAAGCATTATCCGAGGTCACCGGGGCTGGTTTCAAGCGTATCGTCTTATTGCCATGGTTCCTGTTCACTGGCGTTCTCGTTCAGCGCCTGCAAGGGCAGTATCAGGATTGTGCCCGGATCAACCCGACAATTGATTTTGTGGAAACAGGTCACTTTGGCAATCATCCTTTAGTGGCGAAGACATTTGCTGAGCGATATCACGACCTGTCTTGACGGCATCTGTACACAGCTGCTCCATGCAAGTACGGTGCAAACTTCTTTTACTTGTATTCGAAGAAATGCAAGAATGGAGTGTCTCCGGGTTTCACGGAAACGCGACGGTGCCTCAAAACAAAAGTGTGCGCCATTAAATTGAATTGAAGCGATTCCGATTAAACCGGAATCGCCTTGGTCTGTCCGCAGGTGGATTTGTGGACGATCAAGTTCCGGGAAATAATCAGGGGAAAAACAATGTCGGCACGAACGATCATGCTCATCGAAGACGAAAAGAAGATGAGCAAACTCTATGGCGTTATCCTGGAGAACAAAGGCTATACCGTCGTTTCGGTAGATAGTGTCGATGATGCATTGACGACGCTGGAGAATGCGCTGCCAGATATCATTATTTCAGATATTATGATGCCGGTCACGAACGGCATTGATGGCTGCAAGCAGATCCGCGAACGCCATGGCCGGGATGTGCCATTGATCTTTGTCTCCGCCCTGGACGACAGTAAAACAGTTAAAGATGCATTTGATGCCGGTGGCGATGATTATCTAACCAAACAGTCTTCCCTGGAAGATGTCATGAACCGGGTCGAGTTGTGGTTGGAAACGCCGCCTGAGCAACGGATTGAACTGGCGGAAAAATCCCGCACCGCCTGGGGCTAGACCCGGATTAACGTTCCTGCATAGCCGCCCGGAAGGCCCCCATAAACGGATCCAGAATATATTCCAGCACAGTCCGCTGTCCGGTCTGGATGCTGCAAATAACCTGAACGCCGGGAACCAGCAAATAGCGGGCGTCACCACGTTCAAAATACCCACGTTCCGTTTCAACCCGAACCTTGTAGTAAGGCACATTGTCTTTTGTCACCAGCGTATCCGGGCTGATCGACATGACCCGGCCTTCCAGCCTGCCAAAGCGGATCGCATCGCCGGACGCCAGGGTTACCTTGGCAACCTGGCCAGGTGCCACATAGCCAACATCCTGGGCCGGTAGTTTGGCCTCAATGACCAGCTTGTCGCCAGCAGGCACAATATCGACAACCGTGTCGCCTGGTTTAACCACACCGCCCAGGGTGGCGACATACAAGGTTTTGACCACACCCTCAACGGGCGAGCGCAAAACCGTGCGTGCAAGATTATCTTCCAGACGTCCCATGCGTTCGTTAAATTCCTTGATGGACCGGCGTTTGGTATCCAGTTCGGATCGCACTTCCTCATTGAAGGACGCCCGCAAGGTATTAACCCGCGCCCGGGCCTCGATGATGGAAGCCGCAATGCGCTTTTGGCCCGCCAGGTCCTCGGCAATGCCGCCAACCAGTTCATTGTGTTCCTTCAACAGGTTCAGATGCAGCATGCGGTTGGTCAGGTCTTCTTTCAACAGTTCGTCACTGATGGCGATTTGCTCTTTCAGCAAGACCAGACTATTGCGACGCTTGTCGATGCGGGCGCTGATTTCGCGTCCCTCTTCCCGACGCTGGGTGACAAGCTGTTGTTGACTGGCGACCAGATTGTTGATCCTGCTGATGCGGTTTTTGAAACGTTGGTTAGCCTGGCGAATGAGCGTTTTCTGATTACGCGTGATGTCTTTTGGGTATTTGACTTTTTTAGACCGCTTGAGTTCCGCTTCATGACGAGCGATATCCACGCGCAAGGCATTCATGCGCACCGTCAGTTCCTGAACATCGGCACCTGAAGCTGTGTGTTCAAGCACCACCAGTTCCTGTCCGGAGGTGACCGTGTCGCCTTCACGAATGAGGATTTCCTGAACGATGCCGCCTTCCAGATGCTGAATGGACTTGACCTGGGAAGAGGGCACAACTTCACCCACAGCATCACTGACGATATCCAGCTTGCCATAATATGACCAGGCCCCAAAGGCGCCGACCGCGAGCACACATAACATCAGGAACCAGTGAGTTATAGCCCCGGCCCCCAGACGCGTTGGTTTGTATTCGGCCATGGTTTGCGGATCACTCATGTTGGCGCTCCCGTCTTGCCAACTTGGGACGGGTTGGTTTGCAATGAGTCGGTTTGTTGAGGTGCCTGGTTGTTCTGGGCCGCCGCCGAAGAAAAGCGTGGCACCGGTTTGATATTCAGGTCCAGCACATGATGGGCACCGCGAATGATCTGGGCATCGTGGGAACAGGCGATAATGGTATGGCCCTGCGTCGCCAGTTCGTTCATGACCTGATAGACATGACGCGCGCCATCTGCGTCCAGTCCTTCGGTTGGCTCATCCAACACCACCAGTTTGCCATTGTGCGACAGTGCCCGGGCCAGGGCGAGACGACGGCGAATACCCAGCGACAGATTGCTGCCACCGTTCACCAGCATCAGGTCCATGCCCATCTGGTTTTCATCGACATATTTATCAAGTCCGACGCGGGTGAGCAGGTCGTGCATGGCACCGGCATCCAGGTTTTCATTAAAGGCCTGCAAATTTTCACGCAAGGTCGCGTTCATGAAGCGGGGTTCTTGCGGCAGATAAACCACTTGCTGGCGCCACCAGGCGGGTGCGATCTGGGCCAGGTCAATACCATCGATTAACAGGTTACCCCGGGCCGGTTCCAGCAGTCCCACCAACATGCGGGCAAGGGTTGTTTTGCCACTGCCGTTGGCCCCCGTGATCACCATGACCTGGCCTGGGTCCAGGACAAGGTTCAGTTGTTCGAACAGGGGTCCGCTGGCACCTGGATAAGAAAAAGACGCATCCTTGATCTCCAGCTTGCCGCTGTAATTGGCAATGGCCGACCCGTCTACCCGTTCGCGGGGCAAGCGGGAAAATTCACGGAACATGTCGCGGGCCTGCTTTGCCTTGGCCCAGCCCTCGGTCTGTTGGGCCAGTCCGGCAATGGGCTGCAGGGCGCGGGCGGCCATGATATTGGCACCGATCATGGCTCCCACATCCAGTTTGCCTGTCACCACCAGCAAGGCAGCCACGGTGATCAGGGCGACGGTCATCAAGGCTGTCAGGCTTTGGATCGAGGTTGTAACCATGGATTGGCGCAGGCCCACACGACGGCGCAAGCCCTCCAGGGTTTTGATTTCCCCGGCCCAGCGTCGCTTCAAAAAACCTGCTGAATTAAAAGCCCGAACCGCATCGGCCCCGACAATGGCAGATTCAACCAAGGCACCTCGTCGCCCGGTTATCGTCGTCATTTCCCGTGTCGGCCCACGCAGGGACATCAGACCACCAGCGACCAGGATAAAAACGACGATCAAAAATATCACGGTCACGAAGGCCAGCATGGGGGCCAACAGAAACAGGGCCAGCACAAAGATCAGGGCGAAGGGCACGTCCATGGCGGTACATAAATGAGGCGCCGTGAAGGCTTGGCGCACCGTGTCCGCACCCGACAGCATTTCCCGCCGCAAACCAGGCGGCAGCATATCCATGGCCGACGATTTGGCCGATGTCAGCACATCATAGCTGCTGAGCGCCAGGGCTTCGTTGGGGCTGGTATTGACCGCTTCGGCAAATCGCAGGCGAGCGCGGCGAAAACCATATTCCAGCGCCACCGCAATAATCGCTCCGGACACCAGGGTGATCAAGGTTGAATCCACGCCATGGGCCACATAACGGTTCAGCACCTGGATCACAAAGATTGGCGTCGCCAAAGCCAGAATGTTGGCGAACAAAGACGCCAGCAACATTTCAAATGCCAGGAAGGGTCGGGTCGCCAGTCTGCTCAGGATTTCCAGCATAGGGTTTCAGGGCTTTCAGTTTTGACTGTAGGGAGTATTAACTGACTTGGACCACAGGTCCATTACCACATCTTCAAGGTTACGCGTATAAAGAGCTATATCAAACAAGGGCGCTGTCTTTCGCATAAGCATAACTTTTCGTCCAAGACTTGTCAGCGCATCCGAATCATTAGCCAGTTCGGCGGCCAACCGGACATAATCATCGATATTTTCTGCGATCAACTCCGACAGGTTCGCCGCCTGCAACAGGGAAGGCCCCATGCGATCGGGCAGGTCATCACGGCGCATGGTCAGGACGGGCGCGCCTTGCCACAAAGCATCTGTCGAGGTGACCCCGCCATTGTGGATTAGCGTATCCAGACAAAGGTTGATATGGGCATAGCGGGCAAGATGCCTTGAACGATCCAGAAAGGGCACAAAAACCAGCCGATCCGGATCGACCCCACGATTGCGGGCTTCGGCGCACAAACGGTCATTGACCAGGCTTGTATTATCCAACAGGGCAAGGCGGGCATCGGGGGCCACCAGCAAGATTTTCATCCAGGCATCAAAGGTGAAGGGGTCAATTTTGTAAGAGCCACCAAAATTGGCTAACAAAAGACCCGTCTCCGGCAGACCAAGGTCCGCACGACTGGCACCCGTTTGCACAGATAAAGGCGATGACACCGGCAAGGCGCAGTGCGGCATATCCACCAGTTTTTCATCGTAATATTTGCGCGCCGCTTCCGGCACCAGATGTTTGTCAACGAGATGCCAGGCGATGAAGTCGGCACAGACAGGGGCGCCATAGCCAATGGCACTGATTTGCACCGGTGCGGGTTTGTAAGCAAGGATTTCCGAACGGGCACCCTTGGTATGGCCCGCCAGTTCAATCAGGATATCGATATCGCGCCCGGCAATGTATGCGGCCGCCTGACCATGGGACAGATTTGACAGATCATGTAGATCGTCAAAATCCTGGTCGAACTTTTTGGTCATGTCGTCATGGGTGCGACCAAGGGAAAAACCTTCCACACAAAAGCGGTGACGGTCATGATTGACGATGACCCCGTGCAGGGCCGTGGCCACACTGTGGTTACAAAAATCCGGCGACAGATACCCGATCCGCAAACGCATATCGCTGCGCAGGTTTTTTTTGATCTTTGGCAATGTCCCTATGCTGGAAGCCGCCTTGTGGCTGGCCCGCCGGGCAACCTCGGCTTGAGCATTTCCATCAAGGCCCAGGGGCAAAACCTGAAAGGGCGAAATCACCATCAAGGCTGCCTTGCCTGCGGGTTGACTGAGTACATCGACGACAGCCTGGCGAACATTTATATAGTCATCATCCCAACGGCACATGGCGCGATAGGCGTAAGCAAGCGCCCCTTGCAGGGCAGGACGACTGTTCCCGATGTCATAATTTTGATCTGCATTGGGGGCGATGGCCGTTTCGAGATCGGGAATGGCTGCGGGGATTTTTCCGGCCTCCAGAAAAATCGCGCCGCGCACACTGTGGGCATAGACATTACCAGGATCAGCCAACAGTAAAGCCTCGCAGGCGGCCACTGATTCGTCCAGCCGACCAAGCGCCCTGAGTGCAATGGCTTTGTGGTGCAAAGCCCCGATGGCATCTGGCTCAATCTTCAGGGCCATCTCCAGGGACTTCAACGCTTTTTTCGCATGGCCCAGGCCCAGTTCACTGACCCCAAGACATTCCCAGGCACGGTTGTTGTTGGGTTGGGCCACCAGCAGTGTTTGGAAAAAATTGTGAGCGTGGGCAAATTCGCCTTCACGGATCGCAGCGACGCCTTTGTCAAACAGGCCCTGCCAATCGCCTGGTGATTTGCGAACAACGGTGTGCGTCGTGCCGGACTTTTTTACATCGGACATCAAGTCCGGGCTCAGTTCGGCGGCCCGTCCGGCATGTACTTTTGCCGCCTCATGATCACCAAGGGCGGTAAGCACCGTTGCCAGATTTTTGTGAGCGTGGGGATTGTCGTCATCCCGCTCAAGATAGGCCTGCAAATGATCACGCGCTTGTTTGGTTAAACCGGCGGCGGCTTCTGCCGTGCCCAAGGCATAAAGCAGGGGCAATATCTCGGGTCGCAAATCATGTGCCCGGCCAAAAACATCGGCGGCGGCGGTATATTCCTTCATCGCCATCAGGCAATCACCTGAACCGGCCAGGGCCGTGATATTGTCAGGATCTGCGGCTAACAAGACACGCCAGTGTTTCAGCGCCACGTCCGGATGCCCGGCCGCCATTTCTGATTTAGCAGCACCTATTTCATCGTCAGGTTCGTTCATGTTTAGCAACCGTTCCAGTCCAGCCGGAACAACATAACAAATCAGGCGAGATTGGTATCGGTAATATCCGTAACACTCTCGAGAATGCCGACAACACTGAGTTCGCCATTGAAGTCAGCCTCGGCTGACGCACCTTCCTGATAACGGATAATGACAGCGTCACTTGTACTGCCGCCTGACGAGCCGCTTTCATAAAACACAAACAGCATGTCCGTATTGATCGCACCGTTGGTAAGCGGGTTTGTTGATGCCACAGCATTCGCCGTCTCGAGTAGCCCTTCAATATTTGCAACAATGGTTGCTTCACCCGCAGTCGCGAAATCAATGCTCGCCTTTGCAGAAGTAAAATTGAACTCAATCGCGCCTTGAGATGACGTAGCAAGTAAAGATTCAGAAACAAGTGACGTCGTTTCAAGCAAGGTAATATCAGAACCCGAAGCGGTCGCCGTGCCATTTCCGCTTTTAGCGCTGGATGTCCAGTCAAAAATATCTGTTGTTGAACCAGAACCCACAGTGAAATTCTGGATCACTTCAACATCCAGATTGACCGTGTTATCGACGGACAGGGTCTGGCGTAAGCCCGATCCGGTGGAACTACCGAAATCGATGAATTCTACGCTGGTCAGAGTTGCCCCGACCAAACTGACGGACGTTGCACTTGTGCTATCAAAAAGAATAGTGTCATCGCCGGTGCCGCCATTAATTGATTCGCCACTAACAATGTCCGAGTTCGATTGCACCCGGAAACTATCATTTCCGGCACCGCCAGACAAACCGTCTGCCCCGCCTAGACCAATCAAGGCGTTATCATTTGAATCGCCGGTCAGACTGTCCGCATTCGCGGTACCCGTAGCCTGTTCGATATTGCTTAAGGTATCGGTATTGCCGAAGGTGTCGGTCGCGGTCCCTGATGATAGATTAACCGTTACCCCTGCCGTACTGCTGCTGCCAAAAAAGTGTTCGTTCTCGTAGGAGACGCGATCCGTACCTGAGCCACCATTAATTGTGTCGTTGCCGCCCATGCCTTCAAACTGTTCGAAGCTACCTGAACCACCGGTGAGTGTATCTGCCTGGTTTGTTCCCCGAGCCTGTTCAATGCTGGTAAAGGTGTCGGTGTTGCCAAAGCCATCAATGGCTGTGCCAGTGGAAAGATTGACCGTTACACCGGCGGTTCCGCCAAAGCTTGAGTCCGAAGTATATTCAATCCGGTCACTGCCCGACCCGCCGGTGAAGGTGTCTGCACCATCAAGTCCACGGAATCTGGCACCACTGCTGCCAGCGATAAAGGTATCGTTAAACTCGGTACCTCTGGCACGGTTGATGTTGCTGAAAGTATCCGTTGCGCCAAAACCATCCACTGCGGTATTGGTCGAGAAGTTCACCGTTACGGCGGCGCCACCACCAAAGAAATTGTCGTGGCTGTAATCGATAGACTGGAACCCGGCAGTAGTACCAATAAAGGTATCTGCACCACCCAAACCCCGGAAGCGTTCAAAGGAATCGTTGCCACCACCGGTCATGACGTCGGCAGAATTGGTGCCGCGGACCATTTCGATACTCGAAAATGTATCCGTGTTGCCAAATCCATCCGTCGCCGTTCCAGAGGCCAGATTGACCGTGACACCCGCGGAGCCACCGTTGCTTGCATCATGGGCATAGCTGATCTCATCATCGGTCGAGCTGCCGATAAATGTGTCATTTCCACCCAGGCCGGAAAAGCGAACAAAACTGGAGCCGCCGGTCATGGAGTCAGCTGAGTTCGTTCCTCTAACGGCATCGATATTGGTAATGGTGTCCGTGTTGCCAAAACCGTCAACAACAGTGCCGGTTGAGAAATTCGCTGTAATGCCTGCCGTGCCGCCTGCTGCTGAATCGCCTGAATAATCAACTTCATCATGGCCGCTGACGCCATTAATGGTGTCGTTACCCGCCAGGCCGCGATAAGATTCTTTGGTATTTTCACTATTGGCAGAACCGGCAATGGTGTCATTGTGGGATGATCCAATAACCTTTTCAAAGCCGCTGATGTCGTCGCTGCTGCCGAAACCATCGGACGCGCCGCCTGATGCCAAACTGAGTGTTATACCGCTGGTCGAAGTTGAATAGTCAACAATATCAGTGCCGCTGCCACCAGCCAGGGTGTCAGACCCGGCACCACCGATAATGTGATCATCTCCGGTGCCACCACTGATGATGTCACCGGCGGACGAGCCTGTCAGGGTGTCGTCACCACCGGCGCCGCCGATGATCGAGCCCAACACGCTGGCCCCGTCAATGTCATGACTGAGCGTGCCGTGTGAGATATCGACAGAGGTAGCCGAGTTACCAGCAAAGGAAATAGTGTCATTCCCGGACGAGCCGATCCCGATATAACCGAAACCGGTATCTGTTTCCGAAAAGGCCAAACGTACGCGGCTGCCAGAGTCACTCTCCGAGACAAAAAGTTGTTCAACCGATGTCATGGAAATCTGGCCGGTGATGGAGCCGGAAGAGTTTGAATAATTGGCAACATCCGTATCCGCATTGAAAGCCATGCGGAAATCACTGAGATTGGTAAAGGTAATTTCGTCTGTGCCCGCGCCGCCATTGATCGTATCTGTCCCGCCCAGGGTCGTTCCCTGGTTCATGACAAATTGGGTATTTCCACTGCCACCAACCAGCGCATCATTTCCGGTCGTTGCGATCAGGAGCTCAGAGAAGGAGCTCGTTGTGTTGGGATCGATAAATTCATTTTCATCACCGACGAAGAAAAAATCCTGGTCAGTAAAAGGCAAGCCACCAAAAAAAGGATCTGGTCCAAACGGATCGAGGCCAAAACCTTGACCGAAGTCTGGAAGTCCTGAGCCAAAACCTGGAATACCTGGACCAAAACCTGGAATACCCGGCCCAAACACCGGATCACCTGCACCAATTTGATCATTTTGACCATCATTGCCACCAAAAAGGTCTCCGCCGGAACCGCTTCCAAAAGAACTACCCGGCGCAAATGGATCGCCACCCCCAAAGGGTAAAGTAGCGCCTGTGCCGCCAGGGCCGTTCTGGTTATCCTGGCCCGGAGGTTGAAATCCGAGACCACCCTGTTGCGCCGTAGCACCTGCGGCGTCACCTGCTGCTGCGAACGCTTCGTCCATGGATTTGCCTTCAGACAAGGCTTGGTCAAAAGCGGCCTGGGCTTCGGCTTCACCCTTATCTCCCCCAGCACCCTCAGGAGTGGCCGGGCCGTCAGGACCAGGTTCGCCATCAGCAACCTGTTCGCCATCAACTGGCTGACCTTCCTGACCCTCCTGGGCGACAGGTTGTCCTTCGCCATCAGCTGCTTGTTGTTCGCCTTCTCCCCCCTCACCCTCTCCGCCTTCACCTTCAGCAGCTTGCTCGCCTTCACCTTCTACAGGTTCGCCCTCACCGTCGACCGGCTGGCCTTCGCCTTCACCCTCGGCGGCCTGTTCGCCATCGGCATTGTCGCCGTCCTGATTTTCGCCCTCGCCTTCACCTTGCTCGCCTTCACCTTCGCCAGCAGCCTGATCGCCTTGTTGGGTTGCCTCGTCATCATCATTCTGGCTGCGCTCTGCCCGTGGTGGTGGCGGGGGCGGCATGGCCGCGCGGGCCTGGCCATACAAAGCATTGGCCGCCGATGGCGGCAAAGTAATGATCGGACTGGGCGGCACAAAAGCACTGGTCACTTGCGTTGTCTGCAGGGGCTGGTTCAGCACCTGGGTGCCCACGGCGTTGCTGACGCTGATCTCGCCCACTTGCCCACCGGGGTCCGCCAACAAGGTAATCGTGTTGGCCGTGCCCTCCTGTCCGGCACGACCGGCCACGGAGGTGCCACGAATACCAATTGTCACCACTGGCGTTTTGACCGACATAGCGTCGGAGCCAACCTTGGAAATCTCGCCACTGACAAAGGAAAACACGCCCTGCACCACATTGAAGGTGGCGTTACCAGTATTGGCCTCCGCGTCATAGACCAGTTCATCGATAACCATGCGGCCATCTTCACCAAGGGCAAAAGTCGTGTCGTCAGCAAACAGGATGCCGATACTGGCCCCGCCTTCGGTTTCAACGATGTCACCCTGGAAAACTTTTGTGCCATTGGCGGCGGGAACACGGCTGCCGTCCACACGGGTCAGGAAAGCGTTACCCGCTGCATTTTCCACTTGTCCAATGGAAGCTGCAGCGCTCCCACCGGTGGCCTGGGCAAACTGGCCGGGTGCAACAGGTCCAGCCAGACGGCTGGCCAGATCAGCAGCGATAAGACCGGCACCGTCTGTGGTCGCCAAATCCGGTGATTTGGCGGCGGAAAAATAGTCCTGGATCAGAACCGACTGGCTGCCTTTTTCCAAAAGCAAATCCGGCCCCTGGCGCACATAATCCGCCCGCAACACGAAGTCACCACCTGGTACGGCAAGAGCACCATTTACACCAGCCGCGTCAAGAACTGTCGTTGCCAATGAACCATTGAGTGTATCGGAACCAGTAGTTCCGTCATTTAGACCCACAGGGCCAAACGTTGCAGCAGGGTGCACCATAATAAAAGGCCTTGTGATGAGTTATTGAATAGCGTCGAGGTTGAGCGTTCCCATAACACCGAGAAGCGTAAAGGCGGCAACAGAGATGTTGCTTTCAGCTGACGCCGCATCTGACGAAGCATTGATCAATGCAGTTTCACCGGCCAGAACATCAATTAGCGAGCGACGCCCGAGACGCCGTTCTTTGCGAGCAAGTTCCAGAAACTCACTGGCGATATTCGCCTGATTGCGCAGAAACTGAGCGTTTTCACGACTGGTCTGCAACTGTTGCCATGCCGCCCGAACCTGTTCAGAAATAATATTCTTGGCATCCATCACCCGACTGGAACTGGCCAGATAGGCATGTTTGCTGGCTTCGATGGTATTCAGCGAAGAGCCCCACAAATTGAAACTGTAGGTCGCTTCCAGGCGAATAATTTGTTCGCCTTTGAAACCTACGGTGCCACCATTGTCCTTCTTTAACTTGTTCTCACCGATCAAGTTGATCACCGGGAACAAGCCATCAGCCCGCGCCTTTTTGGTCTGGGCCCGGGCCACGTCAGAAACGATCTGGGTGACCTCCAGTTGCTTGCTGCTATTCAGGGCCATATCAACGGCGGCCTCCATAGAGCCCGGCAACAAATCAAGCGGCACGCGCGGCTTTTTCAGGCCAGTAATTTTTTCAGGTGCCACGCCGAAAACAGCCTGGTAGCGATAACGCGCCTGATGCAAGGCACCTTCAGCCTGCACCCGTCGGGCTTGGGCCCCGGCCAGTTGCGCCTTGGCTTGCAGAACATCTGTCGAGAAACCGGAGCCACGCTGAACACGGGCATCTTCAAGTTCGGTCTGGCGCTTGATGTTGGCTTCCGACCCCTTGGCAAAATTAACAATTTCGTTGGCACTGATCAGGCCAAGATGAGCCGAAAGCGCTTCCAGAATTAAACCCTGCTGGGTGGCATCCAGAATGACCTCGGCCTGAGTAACGGCCAACTCGGCCTGTTCCTTGCCAATAAGGGTCGAGCCAAAATCATAAACAAGTTGGGTGACTTTGAAATCCAGCTCACGCGTCGGCATGTGCGTATCATCCGATTCGTGCTTGCGTTGTTCTTCAAATCCATAAAAAGCCGTGATGTCCAAAGTCGGCAAGTAGGCTTTGCGGGCAACATGAAAACCTTCACCGGCAGAAGCCACATCGGCTTTTGCGGCCTGAATCCGCTGGTGGCTTTTCAGCAAAGCTGAAATCGTCTCTTGCAGCGATTCGGCCTGGACTGAAGCTGATACGCCAAAGGACGCCCCAAACCCAACGAGTGCTATAGCTGCACACCGCATAAAACGAAAATTCATATCAAAGGTCCCTCAACCGAAATTTTGAAAAATTCACAACTATATTAGCATTTAACAAGAAGAAAATGCAAGATTTTGCCTGATACTGACCATACTTCTCAAAGTTGACAATACGCATACTTGACTATACTCGGTGTTTTCATCCCCTGTTCAGTATTTTTTCCCACTGAGAGGAATAAATCTTGGGGTGAAATGCCTGAATTCAAATACCATATAGATGAAAGGCCCGAATAAAGACCCAAATATCCACAAAAAAACTGAAAACCAGGCCTTCAGGCCAAACTGGCCCCGGGCAAGGAGACAACTTTTGAGCGATTTAACATATTCCCGCACTTTGGCTGCTGTTTTGGCGGCTGATATTGCTGGATATTCCCGGCTGATGCAGCAGGACGAAGATGCCACCATGGCAGCCTGGTGGAGCTATCGGCGCGAAATTGTTGATCCGGCGGTTGCCGCCAATCTTGGCCGAATTGTCAAATTAACCGGTGACGGCTTTTTGGTCGAATTCTCCTCTGTTGCTTCTGCCGTGGCGGCGGCTGTTCGCATTCAGGCTGAAATTGCGCAGAGGTTGATCGGTGTCCCCGTCCAGGAACGTGTTGAATTTCGCATCGGCATCAATCTCGGCGATATTCTGAAGGATGACAAAGATATATACGGTGATGGTGTCAATCTGGCAGCTCGTATCGAGGCACTGGCCGAACCTGGTGGCATCTGGGTGTCATCCAGCGTTTATGAGCAGGTCAGGAACCGCAATGAATTTGCCCTTGAGGATGCTGGCCTCCATAACGTCAATACCATCAGCCAGCCGGTCCAGACCTGGCGCGTCAAAATGGATCACCAGGCTGAAGAAACCAAACCCCAAACAGAATCAGCTGTGGGCGAGATGGCCGGGGCGGGCACCGTACCAGGTGTGGTTTTTCAATCCAGTGAACAACAGGGCAAACTTGCTGAAACAAATGCCCGTCCGTCGATTGTGGTTTTGCCTTTCAACAATCTGGGCAACGATCCGGAACAGGACTATTTCGCAGACGGCATGACGGAAGATTTGATTACTGAATTGTCCCGCTTTCAGGAATTGCTGGTCATCGCCAGAAACACGGCCTTTACCTTTAAGAATCGTCAAGTGAAGACCCAGGAAATCGCCAGTGAACTGAATATCCGCTATGTACTGGAAGGCAGCGTAAGGCGGGCCGGAAACCGGGTGCGGATCGCGGCACAGCTGGTCGATGCTGCAAGCGGACATCACATCTGGGCCGAACGTTTTGATCGCAATCTTGAAGACGTCTTTGCTGTCCAGGATGAAGTGGTGCAAAAAATTGTCGCCATGATGTCGGGCAAACTGGTTGAAACCGAGCGAAACCGGTCACGTACGATGGATGGCGACGGCGCGGCTGCGTATGACCTGGTGCTGAAAGGGCGGGAGCTGTGGCAGAAATTCACAGCTGAAGACAACCGCGCCGCCCGAGCCCTGTACCAACAAGCACTTGAACTCGATCCGACCTATGGTCGGGCCTGCGCCAGCATCGCCTGGACCTATATGATGGAAGCCTCGGAACGCTGGTCTGACGACCCGCAATCGTCACTGGACAAAGCTCTGGAAGCGGCCCGTCAGGCGGTGCAGATCAAGCCAGACAGTCACACCAATCACGGCGCCCTCGGCCAGGTCTTTCTGGCCAAGAAGATGCACACTGAGGCCATCGAAGCCTATCGTCGCACCATTGCCCTTAATCCTAACGATCCGGACGGCTATATGCTGTATGGCCGGACCCTGGCCTATGCCGGAAAGTTTGAGGAAGCGGCAAAGCAAATGGCCATTGGACGGGAGATGATTGATACAGCACCTGGCTGGTACCACTGGTTCAGCGGGACAATCAATTTCCTGACCTGCCAGTATGAGGCCGCCATTGAAGCCATGCGGGCATCGCAATCGCCAGGCTCAGGCACATTGCGCTGGCTGGCGATATGTTATGCCATGACGGACCAGATGGAAGAAGCAACCGCCGCCGCCAACGAGTATTTACGGCGACAGCCCAATTATGATTTTGAATTCCAGCTTTCCACGGAACCCTTTGCCCGCGAAGAAGACCGCAATCATTATATTGAAGCCATGACAAAAGCCGGGCTGGGTCCGAAAAATCCAGAATAATCCAAGATGATTCAGGATAAATTCAATTATTGTCCCATCAGCGCTATACTTGTACCGAGACCATAGATTTCAAGACTGTTCACCGCCTTGAATGATATTATATTGCCAGCTATGCACGCATAAATTAGAGATCTGACAGAAACCGTAATTTGCCGAGGTTGATATGGATATTCCTGTGAGTGGCTCAACGATTTTCGTTATCGTACTATTGCTGATGGCTATTGCCATCGTCTTCATGGGCGTCAAGGCCATCCCGCAAGGCTATCAATATACTGTTGAGCGATTTGGCCGTTATACCCGAACGCTGTCACCAGGCCTGCATCTGATCGTGCCCATTGTTGACCGCATTGGCGCCGAAATGAATATGATGGAACAGGTTGTTGATGTCCCGACCCAGGAAGTCATCACCAAGGACAACGCCATGGTCAGCGTCGATGGCGTACTGTTCTTTCAGGTGCTGGATGCCCCCAAAGCAGCCTACGAAGTCAGCCAGTTGGAAGTGGCCACCCTGAATTTGACCATGACCAATATCAGAACGGTTATGGGCGGCATGGATCTGGATGAATTGTTGTCGAAACGAGACGAGATCAATGCCCGGCTGCTGGATGTTGTGGACCGGGCGACCTCCCCCTGGGGGGTTAAGGTGACCCGTATCGAAATCAAGGACATCGCCCCACCGCGTGATCTGGTGGATGCCATGGCCCGACAAATGAAAGCCGAGCGCGATAAACGCGCCAATATCCTGGAAGCGGAAGGTTTCCGGGCCGCAGAAATTCTCAAAGCCGAGGGCGAAAAGCAGGCTGCCATTCTGGATTCCGAGGGTCGCAAGGAGGCGGCTTATCGCGACGCCGAAGCCCGCGAACGCCAGGCCGAAGCCGAAGGCAAAGCCACCAAATTGGTGTCCGACGCCATTTCCAGCGGCAATGTACAGGCCATCAATTATTTTGTCGCCCAGAAATATATTGATGCGCTGGGCGACATTGCTTCGGCGCGCAATTCAAAAGTCCTGCTGATGCCGCTGGAAGCCTCCAGTGTCATCGGGGCTGTGGGTGGTATCGCAGAAATTGCCCGTGAAGCTTTTGGCGGCGCCAACAAATCTTCTTCAGATCAGGCGGGCCGCATTCCTGATTCTGATTCGTGAACATCAATGTGACAGATGGGGTGTGACAGATGGACTTTGAACAAATCACGGCCCTGTTTGATCAACTCGGTTTCTGGACCTGGTGGATCGCCGCCGGCCTGCTGATCATTCTGGAAGCCGTAGTGCCCGGTGCGGTCTTTCTATGGCTGGGCATTTCTGGCGCTGCGGTCGGACTGATCGCCTGGCTGAACCCTGGCTTAAGCTGGGAAATTCAGACAGGTCTATTCGCTGTGTTATCCGTCGCCAGCATTGTTGTCTGGCGCAAATTTATCAAGACACGACCATCAGATACGGATCACCCTTCCTTGAATGAACGATCAAAGGATTTGATCGGGCGTGAGCTGACCTTGATGGAGCCATTGGAAAACGGCCAGGGCCGGACAAAAATCGGTGATTCAATCTGGCTGGTCGAAGGCCCTGATCTGGCGCAAGGCACCCGGGTCGTCGTCAAGGCCATTGACGGATCAACCTTGAGCGTGGAACCACTTTCAACAAATTCCTGACGACGCATACAGACAGGCAATTGAAACTGGCGTAAATTGAGCCAGGTTATTTATTATTATTGCAGCGTGTTCGGGCTAACCTGGACACACTTTGTATTTGGAGCGTGGAATGTCAGAATCAATTGTTGCCAAAAAAGGGTCCTATATGGTCGATGTCGAAGAAGGCAAGACCTATTTTTGGTGCGCCTGCGGTCGCAGTCAAAAACAGCCTTTTTGTGATGGTGCCCATAAAGATCACGGCATGTCTCCGGAAAAGTGGGTCGCCCCTGCCACCAAGACCGCGATGTTTTGTGGCTGCAAAAAAAGCGGCCGGGCTCCATTGTGCGATGGCACCCATAGCAAGCTCTGAATCATGAGCAAACAACTGCTGCATATGGTTCTGGGTGGACGTTTGACCGACGCCACCAGTACCGAGTTCGAAAACCTCGACGAAGTTGATATCGTTGGGGTCTTTCCAAACTACGATTCAGCCCACAAAGCCTGGCAGGCCAAAGCCTATGCCACAGTCGACGATGCCATGACGCGATACTTCATCGTGCACATGCATCGCCTGATGGACCCTGATCAAGACGAACACTAAGCCGTATTCAGTGCTGGTTGCTTAAGGTTATTCCGTTGTCGACGTCGTTGTTGTCGTGCTGCTGGAATCGTCGTCATCACCCAAAATGGCTGCAAGCCCCATACCAATCGATGTTACGACTTTGGAATTAATTTTCCAGTCCTGGTCATTTTCTGTCTTGAGCAACTTGGCATAACGGCTGGTGCGGGCTACGGGTTTAACTGCCTTGCCCGCCGCCTTGTTAACCGCTGATTTCGCTTGGGGATTGTTGACGCGATCATAGGCTTCCATATGCGCAGCCATGTCGGTGACCAATGGTGGATAAGGAGCCGTCGTTTGGCCCTGCACACCAGTTGTCAGAATATTCGCTGCGATCAAAACCGCGGCCAGCCGCTTCAACATTATTAATATCACTTGTTTTTGAGACCCCAATTCAGCCTGACATCCCTCAATGCCTGACTGCCAGCAAATTGCCACAGTGGCGGGAAAGATTAAAGACATTTTCGCAATAAAGCTCTGCTTTGCTTGTTCCTTTAACATTGCGACCGCCCCCCTCTACCCCCTAGAGTCACCCAAACCGCAACCGACAGGCCGCCCATGACGAACAACACAGTATCCCTCGCCGACAAATATGATCTGAACAAAAAATCGGTTTTCATTACCGGTGTTCAGGCTTTGGTGCGGTTGTTGATGATGCAGGCAGAAAAAGACCGGGCTGCTGGTTTGAAGACGGCGGGCTTTGTTTCCGGCTATCGCGGTTCCCCCTTGGGATCCCTCGATTTTGCCCTGTGGAATGCCCGAAAAGAAATTGAAAATGCAGGCGTTCGTTTTCAACCGGGTCTGAATGAAGACCTGGCAGCCACGTCTGTCTGGGGCACCCAACAAAGCGATATTTTTGGTGACGCCAAATATGATGGTGTTTTTGGATTATGGTACGGCAAAAATCCGGGTGTGGATCGCAGCGGCGATGTCCTGAAACATGCCAACATGGCGGGCACCTCGAAAAATGGCGGTGTCCTTGCCATCAGTGGCGATGATCCAGGGGCCAGTTCGTCAACCATTCCCAACCAATGTGAGCAGGCCTATATCGGTGCCCTGATGCCGGTGCTGTATCCGGCCAACGTTGAAGAGGTAATGGAATTTGGCCTGATGGGCTTTGCCGCTTCCCGTTACAGCGGATTGTGGGTCGGTATGAAAACCGTTGCCGATACCCTGGAGACCACAGCAAGCATAGATTTGCCCGCCGCATTACCCGACATCAAAATGCCCGACTTCGACATACCCGAAGAAGGTGTGCACGGTCGCTGGCCGGATAATCGCTGGAGCCAGGATCACCGCACGCAAAATATCAAATTGCCAGCCTTTGCAGCTTTTGCATGCGCCAATCCCTTCGACCGGGTGTCGCACCTGGCCCGCCAGCCGCGCTTTGGTATTGCAGCTGCCGGTAAATCCTGGCTGGATGTCTGTCAGGCGCTGGAAGATCTGGGCATCGACCAGGCTCTGGCGGAGGAACTTGGTCTTTCGGTCTACAAGATCGGGCTGGTTTGGCCACTGGAAACATCCGGCGCGGAGGCTTTTGCCAGCGGGCTTGAGGAATTGTTCGTGGTCGAAGAACGACGATCCGTCATTGAAGCCCAGTTCAAGGATTTAACCTTCCACTGGCCCGAAGTGCTACGCCCGCGCATCGTCGGAAAAACAGATCAAAACGACGTACCACTATTGCCGTCTACCGGCGAGACCAGCGCCAGACAACTGGCCCAGCTGATCGGTGCGCGCCTGGTCAAACTAACCGATAACACCGCGATCAAGGAGAGTTTGCAGCGCCTGGATGGCGAGGCCAGCAAGGTCCAGACAAAATCCATTCAGACCATGCGCACACCTTACTTTTGTGCCGGCTGCCCCCATGCACGATCAACCCGTCTACCGGATGGATCACGGGCCATGGCGGGGATCGGTTGTCATTCCCTGTCCATGTGGGTGCCCGGATCAAACACCTTGACGCTGTGTCAGATGGGCGGTGAAGGGGCCACGTGGATCGGCCTTGAGCCCTATGTCAAAAGTGAGCACATCTTCCAGAATATGGGCGATGGCACCTATTATCATTCCGGCCTGCTGGCCATTCGTGCCGCCATCGCGGCCGACTCAAACATCACCTATAAAATTCTCTACAACAGTGCCGTTGCCATGACCGGTGGTCAACCCGTTGAGGGCGCGCCCGACGTGCACGCTATTGCCTGGCAGATGTATGGTGAAGGCGTGCGCAAGATTAGCGTGGTGGCCGAAAATCCGGAACGTCACAACGCCGATAATTTTCCACCCAACGTTCCTTTTCGGGGGCGCGACGATATGGATAGCGTCATGCGTGAATGCCGGGAAACAAAGGGTGTTTCCATCATTCTGTTTGACCAACAATGCGCCACCGAAAAACGCCGCGACCGCAAACGCCAGCCGGATTTTTTTAACGCCCCGCGTGTTGTCATCAATGATCTGGTTTGTGAAGGTTGCGGTGATTGTTCCGCCAAATCACGCTGTGTCGCGGTCCACCTGAAAGACACAGCCCTGGGCCCCAAGCGCCTGATAGATCAATCGACCTGCAATATGGACCAGGCCTGTACCGATGGCTTTTGCCCCAGCTTTGTCACCCTTGACGGGGCCACCTTGCGCAAGCCAAACCCGGTCAGCGATGTGCGTCCATGCGAAGATATTCCGTCGCCAACGATTGTTGAACTGGATGGTGTTTACGACATGGTTATTGCCGGTGTCGGCGGCACTGGTCTGATTACGATTGGTGCCATCATTGGTATGGCGGCCCATATGGAAGGCGTGCCCTGTTCGATCCTTGATAATACAGGCCTTGCCCGTAAAGGCGGCGGGGTGACAACCCATGTCCGACTGGGCAATGACACCGCCCCCATTCATGCCGCGCGCATCGCTGAAGGCCGGGCCCGCCTGGTGCTGGGCGGCGATGTCATTGTCGCCAGCGGCGGTGACGTTCTGTCCCGCGTCCACCTGAACGGGGCAACCGCCATCATCAACAGCCATCGCCAGCCAACCTCTGCCCACGCCCTTAACCCCGACATGCCCTTCCCGGCGGCAGAGGGTGAAGGCCTGCTGGCGGAAACCTTTGGTACCGCCGGTTTAGTGTTAAAGGATGTAACGCAAATCGCCGAAGGGCTTTTTGGTGATGGCATCTATGCCAACATGTTGCTGCTGGGCATGGCCTTTCAGCGCGGCACAATCCCGCTGGCGGCGACCTCACTGGCAAGCGCCATTGAGTTGAACGGTATCGCTGTTGCCAACAATCTTGATGTCTTCCAATGGGGCCGACAATTGATTGCTGATGAATCCAGCGTTTTACAGGCCGCCGGGCTTGGCCGTCATGATCCGGAACTGAAAACCCTGGAAACCCTGGAAGGCCTGAGGACTTATCGGGAAAGATTTTTGACCGATTACCAGGATCAAACACTGGCAGCACGTTATCGCCAACTAGTAGACAAGGCGGAAGCTGCCGAAAATTTGGCCATTGGTAAAACGGCTGAATTCACTGAGGCCGTCGTGCTGGGTTATTTCAAACTTCTGGCCTACAAAGATGAATATGAAGTCGCGCGCCTGTTAAGCCATCCGGATTTTCTGCAAGGCCTGAAAGACCAGTTCAACGGCGCAGCGAAAATCACTTTTCATTTGGCACCGCCGGTCTTGGCCCCTCCAGGCAATGCCAGCGGCAAACGAAAGTTTGGTGCCTGGATAATCCCGGTCTTTCGCTTGCTGGCCAAATTCAAAACTTTGCGCGGCACTGCCCTTGATCCCTTTGGCTATTTGCAGGAACGTCGCGATGAGCGCGCTTTGATCCGTGAATATGAAGACAATGTCGCCACCTTGATCAACAGCCTGACAACCGAGAATATAGAAACGGCCACCGCCATTGCCAACCTGCCTCTGGACATCCGGGGCTATGGTCACGTCAAACAACAGGCCATGGAAGTGGCTGCAAACAAACTTGCTGCCTTGCTGGCAGCGTTAAATTCAGGAACAAGGAAAGCCGCATGACGATCGCCTGGTTTTTGACCTTCAATGGTCCCGAAGACAAACGGCCTGAAATGGCTACCTGGTTCAGCGACAACGCCCTTGCAGCCATCAAGGGCCAGCCTGGCGTCAGCAAGGTCGATGTGTTTACAGCAGAGAGAGGATCAGACCCATTCAATGATGACGGGGCCGGGCCTTTGCTGATGGTGCAGACGGACTTCGAAAATGTCACGGACCTTGAGCAACTGTTGGCCACGCCAGGCATGGGGGCGGGTTTTCTGTTTCATCCCGACAAGTTGCCGACAGGCTGCAAAGTTGTTCAAGGCGCCTATCAGGTCATCGATCAGGTCGTTGACGGCCAGACGGAAGTGCAACCGCGCACCGCAGCCTTGTCATACGCCGTTCGATATTATCGCCCGGCTGAGAACGAAAAAGAATTCACTGACTTTTATGTCGCACATCATCCGAAAGTCGAAGCAAAATTTCCGGGGATCAAGAACATCTATTGTTATTTGCCAATCCCTTGGGAAAATCCGACGGCGACCGCTATCGAAGACTGCATGATTGGCAACGAAGTGGTGTTTGAGTCGCTGGACGACTTCAACGCAGCCATGAAATCTGATGTACGTTTGCTGATGCGCGACGACTTTGCAAAGTTCCCAAACTTCAGTGGACCGCACACGCATTATGCCATGTTGCGAAAACAGGTCTTCACGGTCTGATTTGATATGTCTGGAAAGCTCCTGACCGCGTACCGACGCCGCAAGACCCTTGTACGTGGCTGCAAGGTCAGCGTTGTGGTTGGCAGCCTGTTATTGCTGATCAATCAGGGACCTGACATTTATGAAGGTACCTGGCCTGCGTGGTGGCAAATTATCCTGACCTATATCGTACCGTTTCTGGTGTCGACCCTTTCAGCCGCCATGGCCGAAGCGCATCACGCAAAACTTCCACGCGACGACTGAGTTCCCCTAGCCGCCACCCAGGAAGGGTAGCCACAGAGCGATAGACGGGAAGATCACGATCAAGGCCACCAACAGCATGGCACACATCATAAACGGCAGTGCAGCCATGCAAATTTCGCTGAAACGCGTACCCGGTGGGGCCACACCCTGCATGACAAACAATAACAAGCCGAAGGGGGGCGTGGTAAAGCTGATCTCCATGGCCAGCAACATGATCACGGCAAACCAGATCATTTGCATGTTCATGGGCATGCCAAAGTCGATGCCCTGAACAATGGGAAAGAAGATTGGCACGGTCAGCAGCATCATGGCGAACTGATCCATAAACATGCCCAACAACAACAGCACCCCGAACATGATCACCAACAAGGCATAGCCGGAGACATCAAAGCTGGTGACCCATTCAATCAGCGACACACTGGCTTGTGAGGCGGCCAGCACGTTACTGAACAAAGACGAGCCGAACAGAATGAAAATGGCAATGACGGTCACACGACCCGCCCCCCACATGGAACGCCACAGGGCCCTGCCAAACTGGGGCCAAAAGGCTTTGGCGGCGGCCACATCCCCGCGCAGCAAGGGCACAATAAAAAGATAGATGATCGACAGCAGGATCACGCCGAGAGAGCCATAAGCCGCAGATTCAGACGGCGTCGCGATGCCGAACATGATCAATAAAATGACCATTACAATGACCGAAATCATTGGCACAACATCGGTCATGACCAATGCGAGGCGTTTGGCCAGGGGCACCTGAACAACGTCATAGGCCGGTGCGGCGTCTTTATCCAGGGTTGCCTGGACAAAAATGAGGACGATATAAAAGCTGGCCAGGATAAGGCCGGGGATAATGCCGGCGATCAACAAGCGACCGATATCAAGTTCCGCCAATGTGCCCAGCAACACGGCCAGGGCCGAGGGCGGGATCAACATGGCGAGGCCACCGGTGCCCAGGATCGGCCCGATGGACATCTTTTTCTTGTAACCGCGTTCTGACATCTCCGGGATCATCAAAGTACCCAGAAGTGCGGTACTGCCCATAGAAGATCCGGACAGGGTGGCAAACACTGTGCCACCGGCCACCGTCACATAAGAAAGGCGAGCGGGCACCCGGCCCATCAATTGTTCAACCGCATTGAACATTTTGTTGGCGAGGCCGGTGTGAAAAAACATCTCCCCCATCAACAAAAACATCGGGATTGGTACGATGGCAAAGATGGTTATGTTGGCAAAGGCGTTATCCGTCAGCTGGTGAATACCTTCCAGCATATTGATGTCGAGATCACCAAACCGGCCAAACAGAACAACGGCGGCAACCGTATTGACCAGGATGAAAGCCAGACCCACCGGCAGTCCAATGAACATTAAAAACAAGATAGAGCCCAGCAAAAGTGCCAGCGTCCAGTACCACTCCATTATTGGCCCCCGGCTTTTGATGAGGTTGATTGCTCGGCAATCAGAGTGCGTTTGGTTTCTTCCAGTTCAGCCCGGTCACTGGCAACACCGGCCAGGCCCGTATGCATGGGTTCAGCAGTGAAAACAAAGCGCAGAAATTCAATGCTCATCAACAAAAATCCGATAGGGAAAATAGCCGTACTTACCCACAGGCGTAAATCGAACTGGGCCCTGAGTTCGTCAAAGGCCATGGGGTCATCCCATTGTTCGAGGAAAATCCGGAAGGTATACCAGGCCCAGATCAAACAGACAGCAGCACCGGTCAGGCAAATAAGACGCGACAACAAAATGCGTACCTTGTCGGGCACGGCGGCTGTCAGCATCTCAATATAGACATGGCTGCGCGTGCGAATCAGCCACGGCGAGCCCAAAAACATGATGTAAAGAAAGCCATATTCAATGAAGGTAAAAGTCATTGGATTATAGGACCAGCCCATGGCCCGACTGGTGGTCATGTAAATAATAGCCACCATGATCAATCCAACATACAGGGAGGCCAGCGCCATCAGGCACCACAGGAACTTCTCCCAGATACGATCAACCAAACTCAACATATTCAGATTTTCCGTCGTTCCCGCAAGTCGTTCCGGCAACAAGAGACGCCCGCCGAATATTCGGCGGACGTCTTTAATCTTATTGCTGGAATGCAGCGCGTAGTTTACTCACACTCGACTTGTCACGACCTGCCTTGCCAAGACGCCCGTCCATGCGGTCATAAGCCGAATCAATGGCCATCTTGAGGAACTTATCTGCGGCCGGAACAGCATGGAACTTCATGCCTTCCTTCATCAGCGTTGCTTTTTCAACGCCGGCCATACCAGACAAAATGTAATAATTCAGCGCTTCAAACTCGATAACGGCGCCCTGAATGATTTTTTGGGCCGCCGGGCTGAGTTTATTCCATTTATCCAGGTTCATCATCCAGCCAATATCCGTCTGATAAAATTCCTCGGCGACAGCATGACGCAGGAATTTATCCCACTTCAGACCTTGCAGGCCCAAAGTTGCCCAGGCACTGGAGTCAACAACACCTTTTTCCAGAGCCGAGAACACGGCGGAAGATGGCAAGTTGTGCGTGGTGGCCTTCAAGGCTTTAAGGAAAGCACCGTAGATCGGGTTGTCACGCATTTTGACACCGGCAAAGTCAGGCAAGCCATCGCTGCCAAATTTCGGCGCATCTTTCATATAGATCCGAAAACGGTTGCCCGATGAAGTCCAGCCCAGATATTTGGTGTTGAAGTGCTTCTGGTGCAGGCCATCAATAATGGCGGTACCGCCTGCAGCACGGGCTTGCATAGCAGAAGACGAGGCTGTCGATATGGCTTCATTTTCAGGAATGGCACGGGCATAAAACGCCGCCGGTGTGCAAACCAGATCAACACGGCCCTTGCTGACAGCTGTTGGCTGTTGGAACATCTTGATGGAGTTGAAAGGCAGCATTTCGATATTGACGACACCTTTGCCGCGCTGGTTGATCACAGCAACCAGGTTCAGGCAGTTCTTGGTATATTGCAAGAAACCCGGGAACGGGTGGATCATGGTCAATTTTGTTTCGGCGGCCTGGGTCATGCTGGCGAACGAGGCGACAACACCCAACGCGGCGACACCCGCCAGCGTTTTCAGAGTCCTTGAAATTGGCATAGACATGTTGTGATATTCTCCCTGTAATACAATTGTTGGAAATCTGTCAGATCCGGTTATCCTTGCGTCATCGCACACGCCTGAATATCCGCAGCAAAATAATGTTTCCTTGGCGAACAGAATAACCCTGAACCTGAGTTTGCTGCAACTGTCATGGCATCAGGCAGAACAAATTAAACAAGTATCACAGTTCTAATTTACACCTTAACTTACTGATAATATTATATTTATTCTCTAATTGGTATAATGATATATTATTAAAATTTCACGCCATACACGGGAGCATTACCACCAGATGTCTGAACGAACACCACAAGACAGCGGTTTTGCCAATAACTGGCCCGCCAACGCCCCCGACGAAACAGACGAAGCGGTGCTGGCCAATAACCTTGCCAATAACCTGGCAAGTGATCAGGAAGCCGGCTTTCAGATCAGTGAAAATTTTCAGCGCTACGACCAGCGCGACGATATCTTCAACCGGGCCTGGTGGGACGAAGCGGTCATGAGCGACGACGTTGTTGCCTTCTACAGCGCCCAACAACGCCCCGACCCACGCAAGGGAGACGGTTATACCCAGTGGGATTTTGCCTTGCTGAATTCCTCATGGGCGGTGGCCCGGGATTATGCTGCCCGCGGCATGCCAGACGGCGTGCGGGAAGGCTTTCTGGACAGCTTTGCCACTTTCGTGCCCCAGGCCGGGGAAAAAGCCGACCTGCCCGACACAACAGAGACAACCGCGCGCGTGCGTCAGGTTGCGAAATTTCTTGGGGCTGACCTGTTTGGCGTCACTGCCTATGACGAACGCTGGGTCTATGCCCATGCGGCCCGTGTTGACACGCCGACACGGGAGGAAAAAGACAATGTCGATATGTCCGGCATGACCACGGTCATCGTCTTGGGCCATCACATGGACCATGACCTGGTGAAGGCCTATCCTTCTGCCCTGGCCGCCGCCGCTACGGGCCGGGAATATTCCCATGAAGCCGCCATTGTGACCTCCATCGCCAGTTTCATTCATGGCCTGGGCTACAAGGCCGTTGCGTCTTCCAATGATACGGCGCTTTCCATTCCTTATGCCATCAAGGCCGGCATGGGGGAATATGGTCGCAACCAGATGATCATCACCGAAGAATTTGGCCCCCGTGTGCGCTTTTCCAAAATCTTCACGGACTTGCCCCTGGAACACAACAAACCCAAACGCTTTGGTGTGCATGAGTTCTGCTCGATCTGCAATAAATGCGCCGATGCCTGCCCGCCCAAGGCCTTGCCCTTTGGCCCGCCCGAAGAAGGTGGCCCAAACCGGTCTTCCATCAAGGGCGTTACCAAGTGGACCGCAAACGGCGAAAAATGTTTTAAATACTGGACAAAGTTACGTGCCGACTGCGCCATCTGCATGCGCGCCTGCCCCTATAACAAAGACTATTCAAAGTGGACCATGCGTCTGTACCAGCGCCTGATGGGCACGGGCCTGCGCCGCCTTATGCTGTGGCTGGATAATCGTCTGGGTTACGGCGCCCGCGTTTTGCCAAAGGACTGGTGGCGCAAGGGGATGGAAGGCTAACGGCGTCAGGCCGGATCGTCGCTGGTAATTTCTCTGATCGCCGATGTTACTTCGTCAACATTCACAGGTTTGGTGAGGTATCTCAGGAAACCGGCTTCGAGTCCCTTCTCGATATCCCTGGGCATTGCATTTGCGCTTAAGGCGATGACAGGAATATCGCGGGTGACGGTTAAAGCCTGCAATTCGTTCAGGGCGGCATATCCGCTCATGCCTGGCAGATTGATATCAAGAATAATGATGTCAGGCCTTGTGGTCTTGGCCAGTTCAATGCCCAGCATGGCATTGTGCGAAGACACCAGCGCAAATCCGTCCAGCCGCTTGATAATCATTTCCATCAACCGAAGATTGTCAGGATTATCTTCAACGTAAAGGACCGTATGCTCCTTGGAGAAGGCGACGGGGTCGCCAGTGCCTAGCTCTTCTTTCACATCCAGTGGCTCGATCTTCCCGGATGGTTCGCCTGTAAACAGAGGGATCTCCAGCCAAAAAGTTGACCCGCCACCAAGCGTGCTGCTAACACCGATGCTACCGCCCATTTTTTCAACGATCTGCTTTGTAATCGTGAGCCCAATTCCGGCACTTTCAATACCGGATGCTTCTGCATCCAGCCTGTTGAAAGGTTCAAACAGCTGACCCAGGTGTTCTTCACTGATCCCTTGCCCTGTATCTGTAACAGATATGCGAACCTTGTCTTGCGACGTCAGCTGCTGGTCAATAATGATGCTGCCTTTGGGACGATTATACTTCACCGCATTGGACATCAAATTTAGCAGAGACTGCTTCAGGCGCGTGTAGTCCGCGAAGACAAGCACATTTTTTTCCAGACCCTGCCCTGCGGTGACGCGGATACCACGTTCTTCAGCCATGGGCTGAACCAGTTTAAGGCAATCATCAAGAATAATCCCTGGCTGAATTTCTTCCAGCGAAAATACCATTTTCCCGGCTTCGACCTTGGCGAAATCAAGCACATCATTGATCAGTTCGAGTAAATGTACGCCGCCCTTCATAATGCGGTCGACGCTGTCTTGTTGCTCCTCGGTCAAAGGCGAAGATTTATCCGTGTCCAGGAGTTGACCAAAGCCGAGAATAGAGTTCAGGGGGGTGCGCAACTCATGGCTCATCGAGGACAAAAACTCTGATTTTGCCTGGTTGGCATTTTCCGCCACGTTGCGGGCAAGCTCGAGCTCCTCGGCTTTTTCAACTTCTTCGGCGCGCAACCGCTTGTTTTCAACAAGGCTGTTCCGAAATTTTTCCACGGCCTTCGCCAGATCACCGATCTGGTCATCGCGATGCGTTGCCGGTATGGCGACGTCGGTGTTCCCCTGCGAGAGGTCGACAAGGCCGGTTTGAATCAATTGCAAAGGCTTCACGATGCGGCGCAACACAAGCCAGGTACCCAATAAAACAGCGAGCAATTGTATCAATCCAACACCCAGTGCATCCCACAACGCAACGAATTGTCGGCGAACCAAATGTTCCGTGGACAAGGTAACTTCGACATATCCCAACTGCCGTTCAGCACCTTGGTCACTGATGAATATGGGCGCACGACGGGTCAGCCGCCGGGCAACGGGGATATTGGGTCCGGTGACCTGGGCAAACACCTTGCTGTTTTCCAAAATCACACGGGCCGAATGAAAGTCTCTGTTGACCTTGTTGCCTTCCAGTATTTCCCGAGCCGTATCCCGGTTCAGGTTCCAGACGGAATCGGCGATGGCAGTGGCCTGCAAACCTGTCATATTTTCCAGGTTCGCTTCCAGGGCCTCAGTCAGGGTCTGGTGTCTTTCATAGGCAAACCAGCCTGTAGCAGCCAATGTCACAAGACAAAGGACGCTGCCGATCAACAACATGCCGTGAGCATTAATGGAAAGACGCATGATCTGAATAACCCTGATTATCTGACAGGGTACTGGTCGCCGACGACACTGCGAAACTTTTCGACATAAGGTGCGGCGATGCGATCCAGTTCGCCCGTTGCCTCAAGCTCCTTGTGACATCGGTCAAAATCGTCTGCGATCATCTTGTCGCGAAAATAGAGGCGCTGGGGGCCTTTGTTAAATATACGCCTGAAGCTCGTCTTGATCCTGGTATCAACATCAGGCTCCAGCCCTGTCTTCCCACGCTCGCGCACAACGTTCAGAAAATGAGCCGTGATCAGTCCATCGGCAAAAATGGCATCGGCCCGGCCCGCCAAAAGAGGCCGCACCTGATCAAATCGTTTTGCCCTGTTTCTAAAACTGGCAAAGTTCGGCACCAGTTTTTCAATACCCAGAATTTTTTGGGCACCCGGAAAACTAATGATCCGTTTGCCAAAAAAATCTTCCACTTTGGTCGCGTTATCAAGACCTTTTCCGACGACAACTGTGGATCCGTCCTGCAGATGGATGAAAGCCAACGTAGCAAAACCGGGAAATACCTGCCCGCCTTCCGCTGTCGCCAAAGCATCAAAATTGTTGTCTTTATATTCTGCCCAATGACGGCCAAAAGGCACCATGCTGAAATTCACTGAATGGCCGCAATGCTTCAGGGTGGCTGCAACGACATCACCGATCCGCCCGGCCCCCTTGCTGTCAAAATGTGGGGGATGACAGGGGCGACCATATTTATTTCACGCGCCTGACCTGACGTTGGATTAACAAGGCCTGACACGGAATAAACAAAGACTGATAATGTTAGCGCAAGGGTCCCGACGGTAGGAAAGTTTTTCATATAATGCACCAAAGAGAATTTAGTAGACCGCAATAATTCAAAATATACATTAGTGAATTAAGATATAGAAGTCAGCGCCATTAAATCAAATACGTTTTCAACAATACCAAAAAACCACAGTGCGCCGATTATCGTTAATCCTCGCCCTTCAGCTTCATGCGACCAGCGGCGGAAACGATGTGTTTTTCCGGCAACAAACCTTGCGGACGATAGAGCAGCATCAGGACCAGGATCAGACCGATCAGCACAATCCGGGCCGCCGCGGCCTGGGTCTGGAAGTCGGGTGAAACCACAGCTGCGATCAGGCTGTCACTGGCGGACCAGACGCCCCACATGACGACACTGCCGACAATGGCACCAAGGTTGTTGCCGCTGCCGCCAACGATGACCATGACAAAAATCTGGATGGTGAAGATCGGCAGAAAATCTGTTGGGCTGATGAAGCCAATGAAATTGGCATAAAGCGCACCAGCGAGACCCATGGTGGCCGAGCCCAGAATGAAGGACTGCAAACGAAAGGCAAAGACGTTTTTACCCATGGCCATCGCCGCATGTTCGTCTTCCCGGATGGCCCGTAAAACTCGTCCCCAGGGTGAGCGCAAGATACGCTCGAAGCCCCAATAAACCAGGCCGATAACCCCGATGCAAACGCCTAAATACAAGATATTGTCGACAAGGGGTGACGCGGAAAGGTCTTCCAGCGGCTTGGGCAGGGAATAAAGCCCTTCCGGACCACGAGTCAACTGATCCATGTTGTTGGCGATTAACTGAATTGATACAGCGATACCAAAGGTCGAGATGGCAAGAAAATCTTCCCGCAAACGCAACGTAATATAACCGATGATCGCGGCCACAAAGGCGGTGACTACTATGGCCCCGAGCCAACCTACCGGCACCGGCAGATCGTAGCCGCCAAACAGCGTATCGTCATAATGCGGGCCGGTCATGATAGCCGAGGTATAAGCGCCTACCGCAAAGAAACCGGCAATACCAACATTAAAGAGACCCGTAAAACCCCACTGGATATTGAGGCCAATGGAGGTCAGGGAAAAAAACGAAGACTGGATCAGGAAAAAGACCAGAAAGGATACGACGCCGAGCAACTCCATTATTCACGCTCCCCCAACAAACCCTGGGGTCTGACAAGCAGGACCAGTAGCATAATCATGAAACTGACCGCCGCGCGATAGGCGGAGAGATCAAAATAAACCGCAAAGGATTCAGCAAGTCCTATAACCAGCGCGCCGAGCACCGTGCCATACAAATTACCCACGCCGCCCAGGATCAGAGCTGCAAACATCGGCAACAACATATCGAAGCCCATCTCCGCTTTGGCCTGAAAGATATGGCCTTGCAGGGTTCCGGCTGTGACCGCCAGGGCCGTGCCGATAATCCAGGTCATGCGAATGATCATTTTCAGATCGATGCCATTGATCCGAGCCAGGGTCGGGTTTTCTGACACGGCCCGCATCATGCGGCCCATGTTGGTTTTGGTCAGGAACATATGCAGCGACACCACGGCAAACACACACAAGCCAATGATCGCCAGGTCGTCGGGCACCATTTTGACACCCGGCATGATTTCGATGGCCTTGGGGATATAAAAACTGAAATATTTTGGATCGCCACCGGCAAACAAGTGGATCAGATTCCGTCCCATCAGGGAAAGACCAAAGGCCGCCATGATCAAGGTAATGCGCGAGGCATTGCTGTTACGCAGCGGACGAAAAACAAGATAGTCCACCATCAACACCACAATGGAGGTACAGACGATGGCAAGGGGAATGGACACCAGCAGCGGCCAACCAAACTTGACCGGGCCCATAACGCCAACGCCTGCGCCGATAACGGTTACGGCCCCAAGGGCAAAATAGGCCCCGATAGCGAGGACTTCACCTTGGGCAAAATTGGCAAAGCGCAAGACATTATATGTCATGCTGAGGCCCAAAGCCCCCAGTGCAATCAGCGAGGCATTGAGGATGCCGTCGGCGACAAACTGCATCATGCGCTGTCTCCCGGTGTTGAATTCTCACTTGTCGCACTCGCCGTCACGACATTCTCCATAGTGCTTTTGCCATGACCACCCATATACAATTCACCGACCTCAGGATTATGCAGCAAGGATTGTGCCTCGCCGTTCACCCGATCAACACCTTCCGCCAGTACGTAGCCCCGGTCCGAAATTTCCAGGCCAGCGCGGGCATTTTGTTCGACCATCAAGATGGTGACGCCGGAATCGCGAATTTTCAAAAGTTGTTGGAAGACCACTTGCGTCAGTTTGGGCGACAGTCCGGCAGAGGGCTCGTCCAGCATCAATAAAGAAGGACTAGCCATCAAGGCCCGGCCCACAGCCACCATCTGGCGCTGACCACCGGAAAGCTTACCTGCGGCCAGGTTGCGAAAGCGCGCAAGATCGGGAAACAAATCGTAAAGTTTCTCGCGGGTTTCCGCCATGGAGCTGCGGTGATGGATGGCCCCCAACTCCAGATTTTCAGCCACCGATAATTTGGCAAAAACGTTTTCTGTCTGCGGCACATAGCCCAGGCCTTCACGCACCAGCTTGTGGGTCTCCATACCGGTAATGTCTTTACCCTGTAATTCGATGCTGCCTTCGACCACTGATAACAGGCCGGCAATGGCCTTGACCAGGGTCGACTTCCCCGCCCCGTTTGGACCCAATATCGTGACGATCTCACCAACGCAGACATGAATGGAACAGCCGTGCAGAATATTCAGGTTGGGGATATAACCCGCCACCAGGTTCTGTACGTCAAGAATCTTGTTATTGGGGTTATTGACGGGTGTCATGATCCGTCCTCCGCCACACCGCCGAGGAAGGCTTCCAGAACCCGCGCATCATTCTGCACCTCGCTGGCCGAGCCTTGCATCAGCATCTGGCCGCTGGCCATGACCAGGATCGGATCACATAAATTCATGATCAGATCCATATTATGTTCAATGATCAAAAAGGTCAGGCCGCGCCGGTTCAACTCGGCAATCTTCTCGACAATTTCACCCAGCAGGGTCGGGTTCACACCAGCCCCGGGTTCATCCAGCATGACCATTTTGGGATCAGACATCAGGGCCCGGCCCAGTTCCAGCAGTTTCATCTGACCACCAGAGAGATTGCCACCGCGTTCCTCTGCCACCTGGATCAGATTCAGAAATTCCATGACCTTCACGGCTTCATCGCGAATGCGCATTTCTTCTTCCATGACGGCTTTGGGGCGTATCCAGTTATTCCAGAAGCTTTCGCCAAGCTGGCCCTTGGGTACCATCATCAGGTTTTCCAGCACGGTCATACCGGCAAAAGGCTTGGGAATCTGGAATGTCCGCACCAGACCACGGCGAAAAGTTTTGAAAGAAGGGAGCGGCGTAATATCTTCCCCGTCGAAAATGATCCGACCAGAGGTTATGGGGAATTCACCCGCAATGGCGTTAAATGTCGTCGTTTTTCCGGCACCATTTGGCCCGATAAGGCCTGTAATAGTGCCTTTTTTTACTTCAAACGAAGTTCCATCGACAGCCCGCAGGCCACCAAAATCCTTAACAAGTGATTCAACTTTGAGCATATGAATTGTGAACTTTTGGCAGAGGTAATTTGACTGGTTGTAAAAAAATATGGCCTTTGAACGACTTCCAATTGCTACCTCTTTTAGCTTACCTTTGCAATTAATGAAAAAAATCATCGTCCAAATCTACTTCGAAATATTCAAGGGAGATTCTTCATTATGAAAATCAAATCAACCGTCGCAGCGCTTTCCGCAGCCGTCGCTGTCGCAGGTACGCTGGCCCTGGTCAGCACCTCCGCACAGGCAGCAGACTGCAAACACAAAGTCGGTTCCATACTATCGCTGACAGGATCATACGGTGCCTATGGCGTGCCGATTTCCAAGGCTGCCCAAATGGGTGTGGAACAAGTCAACGCCGCCCGCGCCGCTGTGGGTGTTGGTTGTGATCTGACCTATGACGTTCGTGATTCTCAAACCCAGGCGTCGGTTGCCATTGATGCCGCCACCAAGATGATCGACATCGAAGGCGTGACCGCCCTTGTGGGTCCGATTTCTTCCGGCATTACAGCACCACTGCTGTCTTCGGTGACCGTTGAAAAAGGCGTTGTCCTGATTGCCACGGCATCGACATCGCCGACCTTTACTAAAATGGGCCGCGAAGGCAAAACCAAGGGTCTGTTTTTCCGCACCCTGCCCGCCGATACCTTGCAGGCAGTCGCCACGGCCAAACTGGCCTGGGATGTGGGCATCCGCAAACCTGCGATTATTTACCTGAATAATGACTGGGGCAAAAACAACCAGGCTGAATTCACTGCAGCTTTCGAAGCCCAGGGCGGCAAAGTTGTCGCGGCTGTCGCTTTCAACGCTGACCAGCCGTCTTATCGTTCGGAAATCAACAAGGCGCTGAAAGGTGGTCCTGACAGCCTTTACCTGGTATCCCAGCCGCAGGATGGTACCAAACAGATCCGCGAATGGATCAAGTTTGAAGGCCCGTCACAATATATCTTCCCGCAAGGCATGAACGACACCAAATTTGTGAACACCATCGGCCCGGACCTGCTGAAAAACGGTTGGTTCATGAGCCCTGGTCAGCCAGACACCCCGTCGATCAAGACCATGGAAGCTGATTACCAAAAGCGCTTTAACCTTAGCCCCAAAGGTCCTGGCCGGAATTCCGGTTATGACAGCGGCGTGCTGCTGGCCCTCGCTATGGTGGCGTCGGACATTCAGGGTAAAGACATCAAGGGTTCCACACTGTCTGGTCACATTCGTGCCATTACCGGCAGCACAGGCGAAAAGGTTTATGCGGGCGTTGCCGGCCTGACCAAAGCCATTGAGTTGCTGAAAGCCGGCAAGGAAATCCAGTATGTGGGTGCCACCGGCCCGATCAACTTTGATCAGTATGGTGACGTTGCCCAGCCTTTTGTTGGCATGAAGTTCAAGGGCGGCGATTTCTCAAATGAAAGAGCCATTACCCTGGAAGATGTTGCCAAAGTGAAAGCCATGATCAAGTAGGATCAACCGCTTCAAAATAAATCAGGGGCCGGTCGGCCAGGCGTTTCCGCAAAACCGGAATCGCCCTAACTGACTGGCTCCTTTTTTTATGCTGGATTTCCCCATGACTAAAATCGAAACCACCGAGCTGGCACCCGGCTATACAGTGCCCCGCATTATCAACGGCGGTTGGCAATTGCAGGGCCAGTCACGTGATGAGGTTCTGAAACTGGCTTTACGACAGGCTGAGGCTGGCCTTGTTGCCTTTGAGACCGCAGACACCTATCCCGATGGCGAAAATTTGATGGGCGAACTCCAGGCCTTAAGACGCCGAAATGGCCAGGCCCCTGTGCGCATCCACACACGATATTCACCCGATGTCACATCTGGACCACCGTCCAGCCTGGCCGTGGTCAAAGCTCTGGATGATGCCCTGATACGCCTCAGATCCGAACAACTGGACCTGGTTCAGTTACAGTGGTGGCGGCTTGATGTGCCGGGTTGGCTGGACGTTTATGGCTGGCTGTCGGAACAACAGCAGGCAGGAAAGATCGCCCAATTAGGCCTGAGTAATTTTACCACCTCCGCCCTGCAAATCATCCTGAGTGTTGGATTGCCCGTGGTCAGCAACCAGGTGCAGATTTCTCTGGTCGACAAACGCGCCCTGGGTGCCATGCGCGACCTCTGCCAGGCCCACGACATTTCTCTGTTGGCCTATGGCCCCCTGTGCGGTGGCAATCTGACAAGCCACAAACCAGACCCCGCCAGCATCGTGCCGCCTGCCGACTACAGCCGCGAATACCGCCTCATGGTCGAGCAATTCGGCGGCTGGGACTTGTTGCAAAACCTGGTCACGGTACTGAACCAAATCGCCAGCCGCCACGATGTCTCTGCCAGTGTCATCGCCCTGCGTTGGGTACTGGATCAGGCCGGTGTGGCGGCTTTGATGTTGGGTGCCAGCAATCCCCGAAACATCGCCAACAACCTCAAAGTTTTTGACATTGCACTGACGACAGAAGACCGCGCCGATCTGGATGAAATTCTGGCCCGGCGGAATCCGTCAAACGGCGGCCCCGGTGAACTGGAACGCGAGCCGGATGGCTTGTTCCAGGAACTAATTGTGGCCAGCCGAGAAGCACAGGGAACCTGACTATCGTCCTCTTCTTCCGTCATGCCCGTGCTTGACACGGGCATCTCCGCGAAGCCAACCAGCCCTTGTAGAATGTGCCGAAAATTGTAATTTTGTAATAGCCTCAGAGATTACCGGGTCACGCCCGGTAATGACGATAGGGGCCAAATCCGTACCTCAGGTGATTCGCGCCAGAACAGCCACATCCACAGGCCCATCAAAATGGATGCCTTCACACTCACGCCCCCTGATCACTCGATCATTTGAGACCGCCAACGCCGTATGCCACATGTCGCGATCAACAACTGACATCATGAAAGCGGACAACTGCCCAAACTTCACATCCACAGATGATGGTGGCTCTTTCCCGGTCAGTTCCACATAAACCTCCGGTGACATCCAACTAAGGGTGCGGCCCTCGAACTTCAGTGAACGTCTGTCGTTGCCAGGCAGTTGCGTGCATTCAGCTACTGACGAGAATGTTGACAACCAGAGTTCCGCTTCTACGACAGGTTGATCCGCAACAAACCACATTTCCGCAACCCGACCCAAACCAAGTGCATCACAAGAGTTCCGGTATTCCGGATTTCCACCGTTTTCCCCCAGATAACAAATGAACGCCGCTGTGCCACAGAGGACATCTTCCAGCAAAATGTATGTCCATCGATCAGGCTCATCTGCTGTACCCGAGACATATGATTTCAGACCAGTCTGCCCCTCGGCAACAAAGTCAGCATTTAGCTTTTCCAGGTCATCATGGTGATAGCCAGGCGCAAAGACGGCTCTTGTTTGCCTCAAATCTTCAGAAAATGGCATGGTCCCGTTTGCGGCGGCAAATTCCGTTGCTTCAACAACAGATAGAAATTCCAGTACGATATCACCCAGCCGAAAATAGGCGGCATGCACACCGTTTCCAATGTCTGTTCGATCAGGAGAGTGTGGTGTTATCCCATATTCACCGAAACAAGCCTTTGCCTCAGCCAAACTATTGTCTGCGGCATAGGCGATGATATGGTCCAGTTTCAAGGTGTTTGTCGTCATCTCCTGCCTAAACCCGACCGTCGTTCAGATTGTAATGCATGATGCGGCCGTGGCGGCCATTTTTGTCGCGTTCCAGGTCATAGACATCTCCGGCCGGACCGGCGGCTTTGGCGCTGACGGCGTCGATGTCGGCGAAGTCCTGATCCGTCAGTTTCAAATCAAAAATGCGGCTGTTTTCATCCAGGTGGCGGGTGGAGGTGGCACCTACCACGGCGCAGGCCACTTGCGGACGGGACAGCGTCCAGGCGACTGCAACCTGGCCGATGGTGGCCTTATGTCGTCCGGCGATAGCGCTGAGGGTTTGTAATAATCTCTGGAACAAATCCCAGCCGCCAAAGTCATCAATGATCAGTTTGTATTTGGTCAGTGAGCGATTGCTGAAGGCGTCGCCAGGTTCCGGTTTACCGAGCCAGTCGGCGGATAAAAAACCGCCCGCCAAAGCGCCATAACAAAAATATTGCGTGTCCTGGGCTTTACACAAACCGGTCATTTGCTGTTCCGGGCGGCGGTCCAGCACGGAATATTGCACATGGTTTGTGGCCAGGGGATAGCCTGCGTCAACCAATTCGCGCAAAGCATCCGTATTGAAGTTGGTGACGCCCAGCAGGCCGATCATGCCCTTGTCCTGCATTTTTTTCAGGGCCATAGCGAAGTCCACATAACCCGGCACAGCCGTATCCCACCAGTGGAACTGGGCCATATCCAGCTGTTCCTTGCCCAGACGTTTAAGCGACTTGTGGATCATGGCTTCCACATAGGCTTCTCCAACGTCGCCAATGGAATCAAAGTCCGGCACAAATTTGGAATTGATGTTGATGCTGTCGGCCAATGATGGATATTTTTTGCGAAAATCGCCGATCAGGTCTTCAACGCCCGTATAAATATCGGCCACATCAAAGGTCGTAATCCCGGCTTCCACAAAGGTCGCCATATCCTGTACAGCCTGGTCATGGTCAATGTCGCCATGCCCGCCCGCCAGGTGCCAGCCGCCTTTGACAATGCGCGATATGGAAACACCGGGCCGAATTTCAGATCGTTCGATCATCGGCGGCTAAGACGATTCCGGTTTAAGCGGAATCGTTTCTGCTTCGTTATTTGGCGCATACCATAGCATAGATTCACCTCTGCGTTTCCGCTAAACACGGAAACGCCCTAGTCACGATCATCGTTGAGATTATATTTCATGATACTTCCATGGCGGCCTGTCTTGTCGCGTTCCAACTCATAACAATCGCCCGAAGGGCCCTGGCGTTTGCTGCGCACAACTTCGATATCAGCGAAGTCTTGATCCGTCAGGGTCAAATCAAATATTTTGATATTTTCCGTCAGATGCCGGGTCGATGTTGCCCCCACAATAGCGGCGGCGACCATGGGCCGGGAGTGCACCCAACGCACGGCGACCTGGCCGATGGTCGCGTCATGACGATCAGCAACTTTCCGCAAGGCCCGCAGCAGTTCCTGGAACAAATCCCAGCCGCCAAAATCGTCGATGATCAATTTGTATTTGGTTAAGGAGCGATTGGTGAAAGCTTGGCCAGGTTCCGGTTTACCCAACCATTCGTCTGACAGGAAGCCGCCCGCGAGGGAGCCAAAACAGAGCAGATGCACGTTGTTTTTCCGGCTAAAATCAATAGTGCCATTTTCGGCCCGGGCATCGATCAGGGAATATTGCAGCTGGTTGGTAAATATGGGATAGCCCGCATCCGCCAGTTCCTGCATGTTGGCAACACTATAATTTGTGACCGCCGTTTCGCCAATTTTGCCTTGTTCTCTCAGTTTCGCCAAATGCATGGCAGCGTTCACATAACCCGGAATATTCAGGTCCCACCAGCAATATTGCACCAGATCCAGTTGTTCCATGCGCAGGCGTTCCAGGGACCGGTTAATGATCGTTTCCACATAGTTGAAATCCACATTACCCAGCTGGTCATGATCTGGCACGAACTTGGTGTGCACGCGGATTTTGGCCGCCAGTTCGGGATAGGCGGCGCGAAAATCGCCGATCAATTCTTCAACGCCTGTATAGATATCGGCGCAGTCAAAAGTCGTGACACCGGCTTCGACAAAGGTCGCCATGTCTTCCACGGCCTGTTTGCGGTCAATATCGCCATGCCCGCCAGCCAGATGCCAGCCGCCCTTCAGGATGCGGGAGACCGAATAACCAGGCTTGATCTCAAACTGCTCAATTGTCGTCATGTCAGAGGTCGTCTTTCTTGTTTAATTCAACAGCTGTTGTCTCGGCGTGGCTGAAGGTCCGTTTGCCAATACGGCTGATGCGAAATCGCGAATCACAACTGGGATCAGGGCAGGCAACCTCGGCGTCGGTTGTCATCCAGTCGTTGACATGGGTCTCGCGCTGTTTGGCGGGTAATAGCGGCAAAATAGATGCCAGTGTATATTGAGACCACTTGGTACCGGGGGCCATTTCGATCAATTCCCCGCTGAGCGTAAAGTGATCGCCCTCTTTTGCCTGGCACCAGCAGGGCTTGTCACCTGCGACCCATTCAACCTTCAAATCATATAAATCGAAACTGTCGTCGTCAGTCATGGTTCGAACCTGCAAAAAATATCGAGAAAGACGTTGCGAAGGGACAAAAAATTGTGGAAACAAGGATACTCTATCCGCAAAGTGCTATATTCATACCATCAAATTTCACGCCCTTCCCGAATTGTGCCCCGTGCCGTCCAGCCCTGTCCATGCGCTGCGGTGATTAAGGCCATTTCAGCTGAGTAAAAGGATAACATCATGAGCCGCAGCCAGATTTTTTCAGGATCAAAATTCGAAGACCTCGCCGGATATTGCCGCGCGGTTGTCGACGGCAACTGGATTTTTGTTTCCGGCACGTCCGGTCATGACCCCAAAACCGGCGAAATCGAAGAAGGCGTTGAAGCCCAGACCAACCAGGTTCTGAAAGTCATCGAAGAGGCATTGCATGAAGCCAATTCAAAAATCGAAGACATCGTACGGGTGCGCGTTTTTGCCTCTGATCGCGAATATGTCTGGCCTATCAGTGCAATCCTGAAAGCTAAATTTGGCCATTTCAGCCCGACCAACACGACCCTGATTACCGGTTTTGCTGATCCGGCCATGAAAGTTGAAATCGAAGTTACTGCTTTGCGCCAAAGTGACCAATAAGCGCGACCAGCACCGGACATTATTTTGAAACCAACTCGCCCCTCTGAGGTGCTGTGGCTGTCGACAATTGCCGACATTGCCCCACGCCCGTCATTGCGTGACGAACACACAACAGATGTTGCCATCATCGGTGGTGGCTTCATGGGTGCGTCAACGGCCCTGCACCTGGCGATGCGTGGCATATCTGTTACTTTGCTCGAGAAACACTGCTTGGCCTGGGGGGCCTCTGGTCGCAACGCCGGGGTGGTGGCCCCCATGTTTGCCCGTGGTGATCCCGACGACGTCATTGCCCGCCTGGGCGAAGATAAAGGCAGCCGCCTGAACGGCTTTATTGCCAGTGCCGGTGACCTGGTTTTTGATCTGGCAAAACGCCACAATATCGATTGCGATGCCGAACAGACCGGCTTCCTGCAACCGGCCCATGCCAAAGTAGCGCTTGGGCCCCTGGAACGCCGGTTCGAACAATGGCAGCGTCACGGTAAAAAAGTTGAATTGCTGGATGCGGTAGCGACTGAAAAAATCACCGGGACAAACAGCTTTCCCGGCGCCTTGATGGATTTGTCCGGCGGCCAGATCAATCCGGCAAAATTTACTTGTGGGCTGATTGATGCGGCACAAAAAGCAGGTGCTGTGGTGCACGAAAACACCCCGGCCCTAAGCATGCGCCGGACGTCCAGGGGCTGGCGCATCCTGACCCCGCAAGGGTCACTGACAGCCCAAAAGGTTCTGCTGGCAACCAATGCCTATGTGGATGGTTTGTGGCCAAAACTGAAACAATCCTTTTTGCCGTTGTGCGTGACCCAGTTGGCTACCAAACCGCTGGATGCGGAAACCGTCAAACGTATTTTGCCGGGACGCCAGGCTGCCACGGATACCAGTGGACACCCCTTTTCGTTCCGGTTCGATGCCCAAAACCGTTTGATCAGTGCCGCCGTTGGCGTCTGGCCTTTTGGTGAAAAAAATCGTTTGTCGCCCTCTATCCGCAAGCGGATGGCCAAAATGCTACAGCTGGACAAGGTGCCAGAGGAAGAATTCATCTGGGAAGGCACCGCTGCCCTGACCAGTGATTTCCTGCCACGCCTGCACCAGCCGGAACCGGATCTTTATGCCGCCATCGGCTGTAACGGTCGTGGTATTGCTGTGGCCACGGCGCTGGGGCCACACCTGGCGGGCTTGCTGGCAGGCGACGACGCCCCCCTGCCCGTGGACATTTGTGATATAGAAACAGTGCGCGGACATTTTTTGATTCAGCACGGTCCAAGGATTTATATGCCCTGGGCGCGTTTCAAGGATTTGCGGGACAAGAAGAAAGATTGAGTGAATGAGCTACCGTGTTGGTGTTGATATTGGCGGAACCTTTACCGATTTTGCCCTGCTGTCGGAAGATGATCATCGTCTCGTGATCCATAAACAGCTGACCACGCCCACCGATCCGTCACAATCTGTGCTGACCGGCATGAAAACCCTGGTCGACAAGGCGGGCGTTAATCCGTCTGATGTCACCGCCATTGCCCATGGCACCACTTTGGTGACCAATTCCCTGATTGAACGACGCGGTGCGGTCACCGGTGTTTTGTGTACGGCCGGGTTTGTCGATGTTTTTGATATCGCCCGCGAACGTCGGTACGATATGTACGACCTGTCCATCACCTATCCTGAACCGCTGGCCCCGCCACATTTGCGCCGCGAGATTAACGAGCGCATCCGGGCCGATGGATCGGTCGCACAAGCTCTGGAACTGGACAACCTGCGCCGTGCTGTGCAGTCGATGATTGATGATCACGGCCTCGAGGCCCTGGCCATCTGTTTCCTCAACAGCCCGACCAATCCGGCCCACGAAGAAGCAGCCTTGAAGCTTGTCACCAACGAATTCCCCGAACTTTATGTATCAACGTCCACCGATATCTTTCCGTTCCTCAGGGAATATGAACGCTGGACCACAACGGTGATGAACGCCTTCACCGGGCCCATGTTTGATACCTATCTCAATCGCCTGGAAAGTGGCCTGGCGGATATGGGATTTGATGCCTCCTTTTATATCATGTCTTCGTCTGGTGGCACGGTGACCCTGGACACGGCCCGTAAATATCCCGTGCGCATGCTGGAATCCGGGCCTGCTGCCGGGGTATTGCAATCGGCCATGTTAGGACGGCAACTGAATCGCCTGGACTTGTTGTCTTATGACATGGGCGGCACCACAGCCAAGGGTGCCCTGGTCCGTGGCGGTGAGCCCTTGAAGCGGTATGAACTGGAAGTGGCACGAGTTCATGAATTCAAAATGGGCAGTGGCCTGCCTGCCAAAATCCCGGTCATCGATCTGATCGAAATTGGCTCAGGCGGTGGCTCTATTGCTGCAGTGGATGAGCGCGGCACGATCCGTGTTGGCCCCCTCAGCGCCAGTGCAGAACCCGGCCCCGTTTGTTATAACCAGGGCGGCGAACAACCCACCCTGACCGATGCCAATCTGTCACTTGGTTATCTGGATGCCTCTTTCTTTCTGGGCGGCGAAATGAAGCTGGATGCGATGGGCGCCCTGGCGGCCATTGACGAGGTCATCGCCCAACCCCTGAAGGTCAGCGCCACTCGCGCGGCCTGGGGCATTCATGAGTCCGTCAACGAAGATATCGCCCGCGCCTTTCGCAACCATGCTTCGGAGCGCGGCTTTGATTATCGGGCCTGCGCCATGACCGCCTTTGGCGGATCAGGTCCAGCCCATGCCTGTCGTGTGGCCAGAAAATTACGCGTACCAACCGTGATCTTTCCGGTGGGTGCCGGTGTCATGTCCGCCGTTGGATTGTTGGCCAGCCCTTTGTCCTTTGAAATCATGCGATCTGAACGCAAGGCACTGGATGAGTTATCCGATACGGATGTCGCGACACGCTTCAAAGGGCTGATTGATGAAGCTGCTGAACATTTGAAAGAGGCTGGTCTGAAACGCGATCAGATGTCGGTAGTCCACCGCCTGGATATGCGCTATCAGGGTCAGGGCTATGAGATCGAAGTTAACCTGCCGACAGATATGAATAATATCGTGGCGCAATTGCCGGACCTGTTTGCCAAGGCCTACGAGATTATTTTCTCCAAAAGCTTTCCCACAAACCCCATCGAAATCATCAACTGGAAAGCTGAAGTTGTGGGACCAACACCCCCCGGCGTCGGCGATTATGTATTGGACGCAGCCAACCCCGGTGGCGAGGCCATCAAGGGCCATCGTGCGACCTTTAATCCAGACAAAAATGATTTTGTCGATTGTCCGGTCTATGACCGTTATGCCCTGTCGGCAGGCGACAGCTTTACCGGCCCGGCATTGGTGGAAGAACGCGAATCAACCTATGTGGTCGGCGATGGTGACGTTGTGACTGTGGATGAACACGGCAACCTGATAGTGGCGATCAGAGGTACGAGCGCATGAGCAAGAAAATTGACTCCGTTGATCTCGGCATCATGTGGGACCGCCTGACGTCCATTACCGATGAAGTTCTGATTTCCATTGTGCGCACGGCCTTTTCCGTCGGCGTGCGCGAAGCCTGGGACGCGGCCTGCATTATTTTTGATGCCAAAGGCCGCTCCATCGGCCAGGCGACCTTAAGCATGCCAGCCTTCATCGGCACCGCTCCTTTCACCATGCAGGAGATGTTGAAACGCTACCCAGCGGACCAGTGGAATCCCGGCGATATCGTGGTCACTAACGATCCCTGGCTGGGCACCGGGCACACGCCTGATATCTGTGTGGCCAGGCCAGTTTATTCCAATGACTTGCTGGTGGGTTTTGTCATGACCATCAGTCACTTACCCGATATCGGTGGCGTCGGCTTGTCGGCCCACAATACGGAGATTTATCAGGAAGGCCTGATCTTGCCCATCTGCAAACTCTATCGCGATGGCAAGCCCGACGAGACCCTGCATGAGCTGATCGAGAGCAATGTGCGCGGCCCGGATATGGTTTTTGGCGATCTGCTGGCCAATGTGTCGGGCTGTACTGTGGGTGAACGCCTGATCCTGGAATTGATGGCCGAGTATGATCTGGATGATTTAACCGAGCTTGCCGAAGGTGTTATTCGAGCTTCGGAAAAAGCCATTCGCGCCCGTATCGACAGCATCCCCGATGGTATTTACCGCAACACAGTTCAGGTCGAAACCGTCGGCGATGACACGGAACTGACTTGCGCCCTGACCATCAAGGGTGATCACATTGATGTGGACTTCACAGGCTCAGGCGACAGTGTTGGTTTTGCCGTTAATGTGCCGCTCTGTTATACCCGCGCCTTTACGGCCTATACCATTAAATGCCTGACCACCCCGCGCATCCCCAACAACGAAGGCGCCACACTGCCGATCACTGTGACAGCCCCTGAAGGCTGCATCCTGAATGCCAAGCGCCCGTCACCAACCGGCGGTCGTCATTCCGTGGGTTGGTTCATTGTGCCGCTGATCATGGGGGCCCTGGCTGACGCCATCCCCGACCGGGTGCAGGCCGATGCGGGCATGGCATCCCTGTTTATCGTCCAGGGCAGTGAAGCCAGTGGCGAAGCCGCCAGTATTCAATATTTCCTCGCCGGGGGCCTTGGTGCCATGGCTGGTCTGGATGGTCACAACACCACGCCATCGCCCACCAACAATGCCGTAGTTGCCAGCGAAGTCTGGGAAAATGAAACCGGCATGACGATTGATTTTCGCAGGCTGTTGGCAGATTCAGGCGGTGCCGGAACCTGGCGCGGTGGCCTGGGCCAGGTCGCGCAAATGACCAACACCACTGATCACGACAAGACTTTGTTCATGTTCGGCATGCGCACAAATTTCCCGGCCCAGGGCAGCCAGGGCGGTGGTGCCGGTGCGGCCCGCCGTTTCGAAGTCGACGGCAAGCCCGTACCTCCCAAAGGCAAATTGGTGATCAAACCCGGCCAGACCTTCACGGTCTATGAAGCCGGCGGTGGTGGTTATGGCGATGCTGCGTCACGCGACCCGGACGCTGTTCTGGCGGATGTGCGCAAAGGGGCTGTGTCTGTTGAAAAGGCCTTAAGCGATTATGGCGTGACGGTTGATCTGATGGCGGGCACGGCGAGCCGGTAAAGCTTGAATCGTCTTCAACCTACCCTGCAATCTCGGCCAAATGTTTCAGAAACAAACGCACTTCATTGGGCGAATTGTAGTGGCACATGGACACTCGCAAACAATCCTCGATGCCCAACGCCTGCAGGATATGGCCTGAATAGGCATCGGAAATACGGGCATGCACGCGAATGCCACGCTTGGCAAATTCTTGCACCAGATCAGGTGACGTCACGCCGGCCAGGTTAAAAGACACAATGCCTTCACGGCCTTCCAACTGGGCCGGACCGACCAGGGTCACCTTGTCAAAAGACGTCAGGCCGGGCGACTGGTCGTCACCAAAAATCAGCAATTGCAACAGGGCAGCCTCGTGGGCTTCCATAGCTGAGGTTCCGGCATCGAACTGATCCTGACGCACGCCTGAGTCCGTAAAATGCGCCCCTAGCCAGCAGAAATAATCCGTCACTTTGCTTTGGGCGGCATAAAAAGCCGGATCACGACTGCCCAACTCCCAGCCTTCCGGATTGTGGCCGATCATATGTTCGTGCGGCACGGCGCTGACCCGGTCGTTGACCCAGCCAAAGCCCAGCGACAAACGCGAATAAGCCTTGTAGGGCGAATAAACATAGGCGTCGACGCCATATTGATCCACATGCATGCCCCCGTGCGGCGCGTGCTGGATACCATCTACAATGATATAACAATCCGGCGAGACATCGCGGATGGCTTTGACGATGCCCTCGAGATCGACCACAAAGCCGGTCAGCATACTGGTGTGAATGACCGTAGCAATGCGGGTATCAGGCGTCACCTTGGAGGCGTAATGTTCCGGGCCTGCTGTGCCTGTATCCGTATCGAAGGGCACATCCAGCCATTTCCGACCGGTATTTTCAGCCCACTGTTTGGCGGCATGTAAACTGGCCGGGTGTTCCAGATCGCAACTCAAGATCGGGCCTTCAGGTGCCGCCAGAGCAATAGAGCGGATGATGCGATACAGCAGGCGAGTGCCGGTTTCGCCGGAAATGACCTGGCCTCTTTGGGGTAAATTGGCCGAGCCAAAAACAAAATGTAAATCTTCACGGCCCGCATCCAGCACGCTTGTCAGATATTTCGAGGCCGGATTCTGACGGCCTTCCTGATCGGGCAGGGCTTCCACTTCGGCGCTGGCGGCAATGGCTGCCTTCAGTTTCAGGGAACCACCTCCATTTTCAAAAAAGACGCGAGGTTCGTTAATGACCGGGCAAAAATCCACGTGATGAAATTGATCGCGGATTTCAGCCATGACGGCATTGTCGAAAAGTTTTGGAGTATTCATTGATTCAGGCTTTAATTGGTTCAGATCACGATTAAGATAACCCAATCATACGATTTGCCGGGTGAAACTGACAGAGCCCAAGGCAGACAAATTAAAAACTTCAGGGGGAACAGTTATGTGTGCACAGCGTTCAACAGACATCGATGCCTTTATGGACGGCGTGATCAAACGCAATCCAGGGGAAGTGGAATTCCATCAGGCTGTGCGCGAAGTCGCTGCCGATGTTATCCCCTACATTCAGGAAAATCCAAAATATATGGATGCGCAAATCCTTGAGCGTATGGCCGAGCCGGACCGCCTGGTATCTTTTCGGGTTTGCTGGGCCGACGATGACGGCAATGTGCGGGTGAATCGCGGCTACCGGGTGCAAAATAACAATGCCATTGGCCCCTACAAGGGCGGCCTGCGCTTTCACCCTTCAGTGACGCAATCCATTCTGAAGTTTCTGGCATTTGAACAGACCTTCAAAAATTCTCTGACCGGCCTGCCCATGGGTGGCGGCAAAGGCGGTGCCGATTTTAATCCCAAAGGCAAATCGGACGGCGAAGTTATGCGCTTTTGCCAGTCCTTCATGACCGAATTATATCGCCATGTGGGGGCCGATGTTGATGTGCCCGCCGGAGACATTGGCGTCGGCGCCCGTGAAATCGGTTATATGTTCGGCCAATATAAACGCATCACCAACAACTTTACGGGCGTGCTCACCGGCAAGGGTCTGGAATATGGCGGCAGTGAAATGCGTCCGGAAGCCACGGGCTATGGTGCGGTCTATTTCCTGGAAGACATGCTGCACACTAAGGGCGATTCTATTGAAGGCAAAAGCGTCGCCATTTCCGGATCGGGCAATGTGGCGACCTTTGCCGCCGAAAAAATCAACCACCGCGGCGGCAAGGTTTTGACCCTGTCGGATTCGGGTGGATTTATTTATGATCCGGACGGCATCAATGAAGAAAAATTGGCCTGGATCAAGGAGTTAAAAGGTGTGCGCCGGGGCCGCATCAGCGAATATACTGACCAGTTCAAGGGCACTGAATTCCATGAAGGCAAACGCCCCTGGGGGGTCACGTGTGATGCCGCTATGCCGTGCGCCACGCAAAACGAAATCTCGTTGGAGGATGCCAAAATCCTGTTGGCCAATGGCGTCTCGGCAGTATCCGAAGGGGCCAACATGCCAACAGAAATCGCCGGCATTGATGCCTTCCTCAAAAGCAAGATCCTGTTCGGCCCGTCAAAGGCGGCCAACGCTGGCGGCGTTGCCATGTCGGGTCTGGAGATGAGCCAGAACTCGGGGCGTCGCGCCTGGGGCCAGGATGAACTGCGCACCTTGTTGCGCGACATCATGGATGGCATTCACAGCCGCTGCCATGAATCCGGTGTGCAGGAAGACGGCTATTGTAACTATGTGCGCGGGGCCAATATCGCCGGCTTCAAAAAAGTCGCCACCGCCATGTTGGCCTTCGGCGTGGTCTAAAATTTATTATCCCCTGGTCAGCAACCCGGCAACCGGCTCACTCCGCCGGTTGTTGGTCGGGGACGTCGGCTGCACCTGATCTGGCAAGGACATAAAACAATACGGCCATGCCAAAGATTGTGGCCCCAAAACCTGCGCCGGTGATCAGGACCTGGATCATGCCGCCAACTTCATAGAGGTTCGAGATCAGCGGCACGGCAGCCCCGGCGACACCAAAGCCAATGAAGTAACGAAAGCCGAAGGCCTTGGCCTGATATTGTACGGGAATGTAACGTGCGACCATGCCGTCATTGATCACCACCTGGCCATATATCGCCGCCATGGACAGCACCAGGCCGAGCAGGGACGCAGGACCCTGACCAAAAGCTGCCAGGGCCAGCCCGACAGGCTGCAGCAGTGACAGGCAAACAAACAAAGTTGGCAAGGCATACCGATCCATCAGCTTGCCGATTAGCAGCTGTGTCATGGCCCCAAAAACAAACACACCCGTCGTCAGAGAACCCACGACCGCCAGCGCCAAACCAGCCCCAACGCCATCATCAATGATCTTGGGCAAGGCAATGGTGGTGATGTTGAAGGTCATGCCACCGCCGATAATGGCAATGGCAAAAACGCCCAGAAGCAGGATCGGGCGGGAAACAGTGAGGACAGATTTTGCCGTTTTTTTACCGGCATTTACGCTTTGACCATCATCCCGGACCTGAAAAACAAAAACCACGCCGACCAGTAAACACAGAATACCTGGTACATAAAATGCTGCCTGCCAGCCAAAATTCATGGCCAGCAAGCCGGTAACACCGGACGCGAGTGCCGCCCCCATATTGCCCCAGACCCCGTTCACACCAAGATCACGCCCCAGTTTTGTGGCGTTACTGACCAGCATAACCGAACCCACGGGGTGATAGATCGCACCGAACATGCCCAGCACAAAAAGTCCGATCATGAATTCAAGTGGTTCTGTTGCCTGGGATAAAACAAGACAGGTCAGGCCCACACCAAAAAAGAAAACCGCCAGCAAGTTTCGTCGCCCGACCTTGTCGGCAATCCAGCCAACGGGCAGGGAAAACAGGCCAAAAGCCACAAAGGCTCCTGTCGCCAGCTCAATTAATTCAGCATAAGAAGAAGATACCTCAAGGGCGATGGCGATAACCGCTGTCGGGAAAATCAACAGCGTGAAATGGTCAAAAGCGTGAGCGATATTGACGAACAAAATCGTACGGCGCGCGTGATCAACAGCAGACATTTTATTCTCCCCTGCCGCCACTATAAGCCGTGGGGGTCAATCAGGCGAGGTTGCTATCGGTAATGTCTGTGACGCCTTCCAGAATGGCCACAACACTGAGCTCACCACTGAAACTGGCTTCAGATGAAGCGCCTTCCTGATAACGCATGATCACGGCATCGCTGGTGGAACCGCCCGAGGTACCACTTTCATAGAACACAAGCAGCATATCCGTATTGGGTGCACCAGCAGACAACACGCCACCCGAGACAAGGGCACCGGAAGTATTCATGGTCGTTTCAACGGTGGCGGCAATTGTCGAGGCCCCTGCCGTTGAAAAATCGATCCCCAGTTTAGCGGTGGTGAAATTGAATTCGATGGCACCAGTTGAGTTGGTGCTTGAAATCAGATTGAAATCCGTACCGATGGATGCCAGTTCCTGCAACACCACATCACTACTGGTGCTGATGGTGGTACTGCCGTTCCCCGCGACCAGGGTCGAATTCCAGTCAAAGATATCGGTTGTTGAACCGGTACCGGTCTCAAAATTCTGGATGATCGTTGAATCAAACGACGTTGAACTTTCAATGTCTATGGTCTGGCGCAAACTCGCACCGATAGAACTGCCAAGGTCAAGAAATTCAATGCTGGAAATAGTTGATCCTCTCAGGTCTACAATTGTCAGGCTCGTACTGCCTGCCTTGATGGTGTCTGAACCGCTGCCACCACTTATTGTTTCGCCTGTCGTGAGGTCGTTGTTTGCATCAAGACGGAAGATATCATCACCGTCCCCTCCAGTGAGGGTGTCTGCCCCCTGGCCACCGACCAGAATATCATTCCCGCCATTGCCGCTTAGAACATCGCTGGAAAATGAAGACCCGTGTAATGTGCGGCCATTGCTGTCACTGGAGTCGGTTATTGTGACGCCGGCAGAGCCGAGTTGTGTTGCTTTCAGATCGGACACATCACTGGAAACAGAGGACAGAGAACTTAAGTTCAAATTCCCGGATGCACTTTGCAACGTTTGGCTTGTGGCCCCGCTTTCGGTGGTAATATGGGTCAGGCTACTGAGGAAATTGTTGTTGGCCACAAGCGTTGTTGAGGCATCATGGAAATTCAGGCTTTCAATGCCCGAGACGCCAATGCTGCCATTACTGGTACTGTTGAAAGTGAAGGTCTGGCCACTGCTGGAACCGACCCCGAGCTGGATCGTATCACCGCTCGATGAGTCGTTGCTGCCGCCAGATATGCTTTCGGCGATAGAGCCGGACGAGGTTTGAAGTTCCGACTGGGCACCTATGATGAAGGTGTCATCACCGGCACCGCCATTGAGCACATCTGATTCGTCAAAGCCACGCAGTATGTCGTTACCGTCGCCGCCAAAAATGTCATCCTCCAGATCGGTGCCGTGAACGGTATCGTTGCCGGCACCGGCAAAAATAATGGAGCCCAGACCTGATGTCACCGTATCCATATCAAAATTGAGACTGCCATTTGTCAGATCGGCTGCCGAGGTGCCGTCGCCATCGAGGCGCAGTGTATCGTTACCGGAGGTGCCCGCAAGAATAAAGCCAAAGCCCGATCCATGGCCTTCAAACTCAAGCCGCACACGAGATTCGTCACCGTCATCCGCAAAAACTTGCTCGATCGACGTCAACGTCACCTGACCTGTCACCGAGCCACTGCCATTGGCATAGGTAATAATATCAGTCGAGCTGTTGTAAATCATTTGCATGTCATTGAGGCTGCGGAAGGTGATTTCGTCCGTGCCCAAGCCCCCGTTCACGGTATCGGTGCCGCCCAGGGATGATCCCTGGAACATGTTGAACTGGGTATTGCCGCTGCCGCCGATCAATGTGTCATTGCCAACACTGGCGGTCAGGATTTCAGAAAATTCATCCGTTGTTTCGTCAAAGAAAAAATCATCATCAAAGAAGAAAAAGTCATCCGGGAAAAAATCATCCTGGAAAAAGAGGTCATTGAACGGATCAAAACCAAATTCATCGCCCAGGAATTCGTCAAAAAACTGATCTCCGAAAAACAGATCATCGCCAAAACCTGGCCCAAAATCATGTCCAAAATCTGGTCCAAAATCCTGGCCGAAGTCTGGTCCGAAATCCGGACCAAAATCATCATCAGGACCAAAATGATCATCATCGGGACCGTGGTCAAAATAGTTACCACCCTGCCCCGGCCCAAAGGCGTTGCCCGGACCAAAAGGCGAAAACGGCTGAGGACCATCTGGCCCCTCCGGTCCTTCTGGTCCGTCTGGCTGGAAATTCAAGCCGCCTTGCTGTCCGATAGCGCCGGCGGCCTGCCCCGCTGCATTAAAGGCTTCATCCATTGATTTACCATCTGCAAGGGCCTGGTCAAAAGCCGCCTGGGCTTCGGCTTCTGCATCCTGGGTAACCCCTTCGGCAGCCTCACCAGGTACCGGTTGTCCATCACCATCCAGAGGTTGGCCATCTTCACCTTGCTGGCCCGCCTGTCCACCGGCAGCAGCCACCTGTTCGCCATCACCTTCTACCTGATTTTCACCTTCTCCTTCGCCAGTACCCTCGCCCTCGCCCTCGCCCTCGCCCTCGCCCTCGCCCTCGCCTTCACCTTCCAGGGGCTGGCCTTCGCCATCAACGGCTTGTTCACCTTCCCCGTCAGTTGTCTCGCCATCCCCTGTACCTTCGCCCTCACCTTCACCTTCTTGACCTTCGCCTTCGGCGGCAGCTTGCTCGCCTTCCTGAGCAGCATTGTCATCATTGTTCTGGCTGCGCTCAGCCCGCGGTGGTGGTGGGGGTGGCATGGCCGCGCGGGCCTGGCCGTACAAGGCATTTGCTGCCGAGGCTGGCAAAGTGATGATCGGGCTGGGCGGCACAAAGGCACTGGTGACCTGGGTGGTTTGCAAAGGTTGGTTCAGCACTTGCGTGCCAACGGCGTTGCTGACGCTGATTTCACCGACCTGGCCACCGGGATCGGCCAGCAAGGTCACGGTGTTGGCCTGGCCTTCCTGGGCGGCGCGACCCGCCACCGACGTGCCGCGAATACCAATGGTCACGACCGGTGTTTTGACCGTCATGGCCTCAGCACCAACCTTGGAAATCTCGCCGCTGACAAAGGAGAAAACGCCCTGCACAACATTAAATGTAGCGTTACCGGTACCCGCTTCCGGATCGAATACCAGCTCATCAATGACCATGCGGCCATCTTCACCAAGGGCAAAAGTCGTGTCGTCAGCAAACAGGATACCGATACTGGCCCCGCCTTCGGTTTCGACGATGTCACCCTGGAAGACGTCGGTGCCGTTTGCCGCCGGGACCCGGCTGCCATCAACGCGGGTCAGGAAAGCGCTGCCTGAAACATTTTCGACCTGGCCGATGGACGCAGCACCCGTGCCGCCGGTGGCTTGGGCAAACTGGCCCAGGCCCATTTGGGCAAACTGACCAGGTGCAACTGGTCCGGCCAACCGCTGAGCCAGGTCGGCAGTGATAATGCCAGCACCATCTGTCGTCGTTAGATCGGGCGGATTATCCGTTGTAAAATAGTCTTGCACCAACACGGACTGATTGCCTTTTTCCAGCAATAAATCTGGCCCCTGGCGCGCATAGTCGGCCCGCAGAACAAAGTCAGCGCCGGGCACAGATAACGCCCCCACCACACCTGCGGCATCAATTACGGTTGTTTCGATTTGCGAGGTGCTGTCTACAGCATTTGAACTGAGAGGTCCGAATATCACAGGAGACTGAAGCATCAGGCTCCTCCAAAACAAAAAATCGGATCAGGGTACCAAACCGTCAACATCACACCCTCCTTTTACAATGGAGATTTCAGTGATGCCACGTGTCTGCGGCTTCTATCTGCACCTGGTTGCGGTTTTGATGCAGTGGACGGCTCCCACCCGCCGGCATTTAGGTGCCAAAATGGTGGTTCATTGAACCACAGGGAAACAGGAGCCGACCATGAATGAAGTTATCACCATCGGAGTTGATCTTGCAAAGAA
>Ga0233449_1000380_pt1 | contig 55877 bp, 55 predicted proteins | sample SI_124_October20_FD_183012 | JGI IMG/M metagenome (GOLD analysis project Ga0233449, IMG submission 183012) | Seawater microbial communities from Saanich Inlet, British Columbia, Canada - SI_124_October2016_200_MG | ecosystem: Environmental > Aquatic > Marine > Inlet | place: Canada: British...
GCAAAACATCTGATAAAGTGGTACAGAAGCAACCACAAGCATTGCCATCGTAAATAATATTCCAAGCGATATAAACAGTGTCTTTGTATGAATATTTTTTTGCTGGGCGTGAGTGGTCAAAATTTATATTCCCCCCAATTTTACAAGGGTAATAATAAAGAATAATACCACTAGACCGCCGAGTATTGCGGCTAATGTGTAATTGCGGCTAGCGCGTTTTTTGTGTTCGTCATGTAGTGGCATTAAAGCACCCTCCCGATCAAGTTTTCAATTCCCATAACTGCAAAGAGTGCAAACAAATAAAATATTGAAAAGAAAAATACTTTTTTGGCACTGCTGTCGTTTTCTTCAACAGAATATTTATCGTTGAGCAGTGCGTAGGATAGCCAAATAAACATCCCGCCAAGCAAGGCTGCCGTAGCACCATAGATAATTCCGGCAAACCCGAAATACCATGGAAGCAACGTGATCGGAACCATTAGAACGGTATAAAGCATAATTTGTTTTTTAGTGGCCTTTTCACCACTTACAACAGGAAGCATCGGAATGCCGGCATTTGCGTAATCTTTACAGGCGAACAGAGATAGCGCCCAAAAATGAGGCGGTGTCCACATAAAGATAATGGCGAACAAAACCGCACTTTCCATACTGACATCACCTGTAACCGCGGCCCAGGCTACCATTGGCGGAAACGCACCTGATGCGCCACCAATGACAATATTTTGCGCGGTGCGTCTTTTTAACCACATGGTATAAACAACCACATAAAAAAGTATCGTAAATGCTAGTAATAATGCCGACACAACATTAACTGTCAGCCCCATTATGAGCACAGAGGCTGTTGAGAGGGCGACACCAAAATGAAGAGCGGACTGAGCATCAATACGGCCCGCTGGAATTGGTCTATTTGCTGTACGGACCATTTTCGCATCAACATCTGCCTCGTACCACATGTTAAGGCATCCCGCAGCACCGGCAGCAACCGCAATGCAGAGAATAGCCGTAAAACCGATAACCGGATGAATTTCACCCGGCGCAACAAGCAGACCAATAAAGGCCGTAAAAATAACAAGCGACATTACACGTGGTTTAAGCAGACTAAAATAATCACCGGCACTAGGCAGGTAATATTCTGAGATGTCCTGATTATTTGATGTAATGTCCATACTATAATTACTTCAGTTTTAAATTAAATGCAGCCGGGCTATTTAAAACCCGGCTGCCAATAAAGTTATTTAATCCGTGGCAGTTCGTTGAACTGATGGAACGGAGGTGGTGATGATAATGTCCACTCAAGTGTAGTGGCGCTATCGCCCCACTGATTATCACCAACACGTTTTTTAGAATTAAGTGTCATAACCAGACCAATAAAGAAGAATATCAGGCCAATAAACATCACACCATAACCTACTGTTGACCAATAGTTCCAAAGTGCATAGGCATCCGGATAGTCAGGAATACGGCGTGGCATCCCAGCAAGTCCAAGGAAATGCTGCGGGAAGAAGATCAGGTTAACGCCAGCAAATGTAAACCAGAAATGCAGTTTAGAAATAAGCTGCGGGTAAGGTTTGCCACTCATTTTGCCAATCCAGAAATACCAACCGGCATAAATTGAGAATAGCGCACCCATTGACATGGTATAATGGAAATGGGCCACAACATAATATGTATCATGCATTGCAGTATCTACGGATCCATTGGCAAGAACCACACCTGTCACACCACCAATGGTGAACAGGAATATCATTCCAAGGGCAAATAGCATCGGCGTTTCAAAGCGGAGCGAGCCGCCCCACATCGTGCCGAGCCATGAGAAGATTTTAATACCCGTTGGCACCGCGATAACCATCGTTGCCGCAGTAAAGTATGCTTTAGTATCAACATCCATACCGACAGTATACATATGGTGAGCCCATACGATAAATCCAACAACGCCAATCGCTACCATAGCGTAGGCCATTCCAAGATAACCGAAAATCGGCTTGCCGGAGAATGTTGAAATCACATGGCTAACAAGACCAAAACCAGGAAGGATTAGAATGTAAACTTCAGGGTGACCAAAGAACCAGAACAGATGTTGGTAAAGTATTGGATCACCGCCGGCAGATGCATCAAAGAATGCAGTACCGAAGTTTCGATCTGTAAGCAGCATGGTGATCGCACCAGCAAGTACAGGAAGAGAAAGAAGCAACAAGAACACAGTAACAAGAACCGACCATACGAAGAGCGGCATTTTATGAAGTGTCATGCCAGGAGCACGCATATTGAAGATGGTACAGATAAAGTTAATAGCACCGAGGATCGATGAGGCACCGGCCACGTGAAGCGAGAAGATCGCAAGATCAACCGCCGGTCCAGGCATACCTGATGTTGAAAGTGGTGCATAAACGGTCCAACCGCCACCAACGCCATTTTGACCAGGAGGTCCTTCAAATAATGTTGAAAGCACCAGTAAAGTCAGTGAAGCAGGGAGAAGCCAGAATGAAATATTATTCATACGCGGAAACGCCATATCCGGCGCACCGATCATTATTGGAACAAACCAGTTACCAAAACCACCGATAAGCGCAGGCATCACCATGAAGAACACCATGATAAGGCCGTGAGCGGTCATAAGGACGTTAAAAAAGTGGTAGGCAGCATCAACATCACCACCTTGTAACATTGGCAGAATCTGCATTCCTGGTTCCATAAGTTCCCAGCGCATCAATCCGGAGAATAGTCCCCCGATGACACCAGAAACAATCGCAAATATCAGATATAATGTTCCGATATCTTTATGGTTAGTTGAAAGCAACCAGCGTCTCCAACCCGTGGGGGTGTGGTGATCATCGTGTCCAACTGCATGTGCATCATTACTCATTTGTAAGATTCTCCAATTATTCTGTTATGCTTTGCGCAGATGCAAATTGCTTCAAACGCGGCGCATCATCAGATGCGTATTTTACTTTTGCTTCTACGAGCCAAGCTTCATATTCAGCCTGCGAAACAACTTCTACCATGATCGGCATAAAGCCATGACGAATGCCGCAAAGTTCTGAGCATTGGCCATAATAAAGACCTTCTTTAGTCGCCTTAAACCATGTTTCATTCAGCTTGCCCGGTACGGCATCAATTTTTGAACCAAATGCTGGGATGGTCCATGCATGAATAACATCGGTCGCTGTTACCTGAACACGGATAACTTTATTGACAGGAACAACAACACGTTCGTCAGCACCAAGAAGTCTCGGATGATCGTTATAACCCTCATCGCCTTCTTCAAGCATGATGGCATCAAACATAATTTCTTCATGATCCGGATATTCATATGACCAGTACCATTGATTACCGATCGCTTTGATCGTCACATCCGCTTCCGGAATAACGTCTTGAGCATAAAGTAATCTGAATGATGGTATGGCAATAACAACCAAAATCAGAACTGGAACCGTTGTCCAGACAATTTCAAGCAATGTATTATGTGTGGTTTTTGACGCCACTGGGTTTGCTTTGGCGTTAAACTTTACAAATATATATAGTAAAATGACTGTCACAAAAATTGTAATGGCCGTGATAATAATCATAAGCAGATCATGAAAAGCGACAAGGTCTTCCATAATCGGCGTTGCGGCTTGCATAAAACCAAGCTGGCCCGGCGCGGCACTATGAATACCATCTTCATACTCTTGAGCAGAAGCGCCAACGGCACTAATTATTGTTGCTATCATGGTAGCAAGCATAAAATATGTTTTTTTGAACAACATGTTCCTCTTTACCCCTTAAAATACGGATATGAACTTTAACGTTAATGTAAACAAAGAAAGACAAGTATCTCTATAGCTATAAAGAATATCCCCTTCCTTACATAAAACGACCTTCGGAAAATCTTATACCAGAATATTGATTTAGCTCAAGGAAACATTTAACAAAATAGCTATTTTCTTTTGCTTTGATTTAGATCAATTGAATCCTTAACACCTTTATAATAGCTGGAGTAGTCAGTTTAGTCGCTTTTTCGGTGCATTTCTTAGGCTTGCAAAGCAAAGATTAAATGGATATTAATTGGTACGCCCGATTAATATTCTCAAATGTGAAAAGAATTATATTGCCCATGGACAACAATTTAACTGACATATCGTATTTTTTTGCAGATTCTAATAATGATTCTGGACTTTCATCGCTACGCACCCAGCGCCAAGTGGATGAAGCACTACATGGCATGGATGATGGCGAGCTTTATCTTCAGTACGCACAATCAGAAACTTTTTCCTTTGATGACGGACGGCTGAAAAATGCGGCCTATGATACCTCAAAAGGATTTGGGCTAAGAAGCATTTTAGGGGATGTCAGCGGCTTTGCCCATTCATCTGAATTAAGTGATGACGCTTTAAAAAGAGCAGTCGAAACGGTCAAGTCTATAAAATCAGGCAGTAGTGCGACGCTCGCGATTGCGCCGCAAAGGACAAATAAGAAACTCTATAGTGATAAAAACCCGCTCGGCGGCGTTAGTTTTAAAGATAAAATAGCGATCTTACAGGAAATTGACGCCTATGCCCGCTCAAAGGATCCTAAAATCTGTCAAGTAAGCTGTTCCATATCAGGTGAATGGCAGGTTATTGAAATAATCCGCCCCGGCGGTCACCGGGTTCAGGATATTCGCCCGCTCGTGCGCCTTAATATCAGCGTCGTCGCAAAACATGGCGATCGGATGGAAAGTGGCTATGAAGGTTCAGGCGGAAGATATACCTATGATCAGCTGCTAACATCAAAAAACTGGAAAGACCAAACCGACAACGCAATCCGTCAAGCCATTTTAAATCTGGATAGTGTTCCGGCGCCAGCGGGCGAAATGGATGTGGTGCTTGGCCCTGGATGGCCGGGCGTGCTTCTTCATGAAGCCATTGGCCACGGCCTTGAAGGGGATTTTAACCGCAAGGGCACATCGGCCTTTGCCGGATTGATGGGGGAGCGCATCGCCGCCAAAGGTGTCACCGTGGTTGACGATGGCGCGATGGAAAACAGACGCGGCTCGCTTAGTATCGATGATGAAGGAACAGCAACAAATTGCACGACATTGATTGAAGACGGTATTCTTGTTGGCTATATGCAGGACCGGATGAATGCGCGCCTTATGGGCAGCTTCTCAACAGGAAACGGTCGCCGTCAAAGCTATGCCCATCAACCGATGCCGCGCATGACCAATACTTATATGCTAAGTGGCAATCAGGATCCTGAAGAAATACTAGCCGGTGTTAAGGACGGATTATACGCGGTCAATTTCGGCGGCGGGCAGGTTGATATTACCAACGGCAAGTTTGTTTTCAGTTGCACCGAAGCCTATAAAGTGAAGAACGGAAAAATTGATGCCCCAGTTAAAGGCGCCACCCTGATCGGCAGCGGCCCCGACGCCCTTAAAAGGATAAGCGCCATAGGCAATGATTTAAAGCTCGATAACGGTGTCGGCATCTGCGGCAAAGCCGGTCAGTCGGTGCCAGTAGGTGTTGGTCAGCCGACATTAAGACTAGACGGGATTACGGTTGGCGGCACTGATATTTAATTAGTCTGAAGGCTCTTTCACCTTTCCTTCTACTATGCTGTGGCCATCAACTTCTTTTGCTGTGGCCATAATGCCGTTTTTTGCTAATGCTTTAATCAAGGCTCCTTCATCCTGCCAGCTTTCGTACCCCCCTTTAATAAACGGAATTAAAAAGCCAAAATATTTAAATAAATAACCGTTTAAGAGCACATAACTTTTATGGACAATATCTTTAAACTCACCTGATTTGATGGATCTTTTTAACCAGCCCCTAACCATTTTTCCCGAATGTAGAGTAATCCATATTCGTCCATTGTCATTCAACAGACGTCTTATTTCTTTTAAAACGATAGGTATATTCGTGTAGGGAATTGCAACTCGGCTAATCAGAAAATCTACGCTATGGGAATCGATCCGCACTATAGCATCCAGACTAGATCGCTCCCCTTCGACCATAAGTCGTGAGATTAAGCGCAATGAAGGTTATAAACGCTATAGAGCAACATCCGCAGATCAAGCAGCATGGAACAGGTCATGTCGACCCAAGCTCTGTAAGCTTGCGCGCAGCCGTACTTTAAGGCTTAATGTTGCAAAGAAGCTTAAAGAACATTGGTCACCGCAGCAGATCACCGGATGGCTAAGACGGGAATATCCACAGGAAGAGCAACATCAAGTGTCACACGAAATCATATACAGAAGCTTATTTGTTCAGGCGCGCGGTGTCTTGAAAAAGGAGCTGCTTCAGCACCTTAGGACGAAGCGCACCATCCGAAGATCAAAACATGCTACCCTGAAAAAGAGCGGTCTTGGCAAGATAAAAGATGCGGTCTCGATCAGTGAACGCCCTGCCTCCGTGGAAGACCGCGCTGTACCAGGCCATTGGGAAGGTGATTTGATTGCCGGCTCTAAAAACAGTTACATGGCGACACTGGTTGAGCGCCAGACAAGATATGTAATGCTGGTCAAGGTAAAGAATAAAGACACTGAGAGCGTCGTCACAGCCCTGATCAAGCAATCAAAGAAACTGCCTCGTGAGCTATACAAGTCGCTGACATGGGATCGGGGCAAGGAACTTGCTGATCACAAACGCTTTAGTCTGGCAACGAATATTGATGTTTATTTCTGCGACCCGAGAAGCCCTTGGCAGCGTGGCTCCAACGAAAACACCAATCGCCTGCTGAGACAATATTTTCCTAAAGGAACAGATTTATCAGTACACTCGCAGGCACAACTTAACAGGGTGGCACGTCAATTAAACGAAAGACCAAGAAAAACGCTGGACTTCAGAACCCCAGCATATAGATTTAACCAATGTGTTGCATCGACCAGTTGAGATCACCGCCGAAAGCAGACATTCAAAAAAGCGGCAAACGAGATACTCCTCATTTCGCCGCCATTAGTTGGTATAGAATTATTTGTTCACTGCATCTTTTAAAGCTTTGCCAGCCTTAAATTTAGGTCGCGTAGCAGCAGCAATCTGTATTGCTTCTCCAGTGCGCGGGTTACGACCGACCGATGCGGCTCTATTGGCTACGCCGAACGTACCAAACCCAATCAAGCGAACCTCTTCGCCTGCTGCCAAAGTGTTTGAGATAGTATCTAAAACACTATCAATAGCGCGGGTTGCATCTGCTTTTGAAATTCCGGCTGATCCAGCCACGCTCGCAATAAGTTCGTTTCTATTCATAATTTTCCCTCTATATTAAAATAATACTTTAGATTATTCCCAATTTCCCACCAGATAGTCACTGCTGTCTGGTGGGAAATAAAAACAAACTAATCATACATTAGATTTATTTATTTTACGGTTTAATTCTGTTGAATATACTTAAGCAGAAGTTCGCTATCCAAATGCCTCCCGCACCAAGTGCTATTCCGTCAATGATTGCATTAACGTATGTACCAGCTACAGGTATTAAATCTAGACTGTCAGCTACTGTGGGGGCTGCAAAGGCAACTAGGAGATACACTGTTCTTTCTTGAATATCAGCAATAGGATTCATGAAGCCATAAACTAAGCCAACAAGTAATATTACAAGACCAGACATTGGTACGTCAATAAAAGCTTGTATTGCGGCTATAACTAAGATTAATGCCATTAATATTTTTTCGATTTTCATAAGTAAGTCCCTATATTTGTTGTTTTAAAATACGACTGATTTGAGTGTCGCAAAAAATATGATAGCTTTATTTTAGAGAGAGTCAATGGAATAGGGTATACGCCGTTGGGTTTAATTGGACATTTAAGTCCATAAAAACCAACTTTCTCTGAAGAAGCGTAGTCTAGATAAGCACAACTGAACGGCTGCTTTTGGCCGAAAGCAGACACTCACGGTTAGCGTTGGGCCGCGAGTTTTTTGATTTTATTTGGATAAGGCACTGAACTTAAAAAGATTATACTTTATGTGTACCTGAACATATTGTTTTCTATTGATTTGGACCAAAACAATAGGCTAAAGGTACATTTTACTGGTTATCTGGCGCAGCCATAAATTTTTTATAAAGAGATAATAAATATGAAGATAATAGAATTTTGCATTACTGTGCTGCTGCTCATACTCATTGGTGTTCCTAGCCAAGCACAAACCAAAAATGTCGATGTTCAAACTGAAGCTAATGTTATTGGCACACGGGTATTGATAAGCTCGGAATTCTATAAAGAGCAAAGGGAATTGCAAGTATATTTGCCGAAAAGCTACAGGGAAAGTGACAAAAAATATCCCATTTTATATATCCTAGATGGGCAGCGATATTTTTTTAATGGTGTTAGTGCTGCACAAACACTCGTTGACCAGTTTGATATGATGCCAGAGATAATTGTCGTTGGCATAACAACCAACTCACCAGAGCGGCGCTCTAACCTAACCGGTACGACTTTTTTGGACTTTCTGGAAAATGAGGTTTTGAGTTATATTGACGCGACATACCGCACGTCTGATGAACGGTTAATCTTCGGTTGGCAGCACGCTGGTTCCCTTATCGTTCAGGCATTGATTAACAGGCCTCAACTATTCGATGCTCATATTATATCAGATCCTTTTCCCCTTGGCGGAGAGGGCGAAAATACGAGGGTGAAGCAATTAGAGAAGAAATTAACCCCGCAATTTAAAGCCATTTATATTTTGGTGTTGGCGGCAGAGGCGGCATGGTTGCTGATGGTACCAATGAACTGGCGACAGTGTTAAAAGAAAAAGCCCCCAGTTCATTTATGTGGAAATATGTGATGTTGGAGGAAGAAGAACACCGCACCGTAGCGGCACCGATTTTGTCGTTAGGATTACGCCATTATTTTGAAAATTATTCAGATTTTTACCTTCCGACGCTAGATAGCTACATTGAAGCAGGGGGCCTTGACTATGTGAGGGCCTATTTTAGGGCACGGGCAGAACGGTATGGTTTTTCACCGGAAATATCAAGTGGGACAATGTGGTCGATGGTTAGCCGGTCTATCATTGCGGATGATTTTGAGTATTTTAAAATGCTTATGGGCGAATTCGGTCCCAAAGGATTTATCGGTGATAGTCGCCTTAGGGATGCTTTGTGGTACGCGGAATATTTTATAAAATACCAGAGATACTCTGAAGCACTTAGTCTTTACGGTGAAGCTGCAAATGTACATGGAGACTCTTCACGACTTTTTCATGCAATAGGTAATGTGTATCAATTGATGGACGATAGAGAAAATGCTACCAGCCATTACGAAAAAGCGATCGCAATTGCAAAAGCAGCAAAGGAAGTCGATCTTGCTGATTATGAGAAAAGCCTGGCATCACTAAATAATAACGAATGAGGGCTTTAAAACTACTCAGTGGATCAACAGGGTCAGAAACACTTGATGATGAAATATCTCTTGTTTCGCGATGGATTACACGATCAAGTCGTGTAATGACGATTGGTGCCGCAACAGGAAATGCTGTGGCAGGACCCTGTTCCTGCCGTTGATCACGAACTGGTCAATATGAGCGATATGGCCATGCTTAAATCAACAATCTTATCATCTGGTGTTAGTGTACCAGAGCTTGTCAGAACAGCCTGGGCATCAGCATCTACTTTTCGTGGCACTGATATGCGTGGTGGTGCAAATGGTGCTCGTATCCGTCTCGCCCCGCAAAAGGATTGGACAGCGAATATGCGCGGGGCTGTTTTAAAAAGAAGGCCGGGGGTGGGTCTTTTGTCACAAACGAAAGTTAATAAAGGCTTTTAACAATAGGCAAATATATAACTCAAGTGTTCGCTAATAGTTCGCTAGTCAATAAAAAGGGCCTAGCTAATTAAAGCTAAGCCCTTGATATAATTGGTGGAGCTAAGCGGGCTCGAACCGCTGACCTCTACACTGCCAGTGTAGCGCTCTCCCAGCTGAGCTATAGCCCCTGATACTTCATTTAAACTGGTCGTAAATGAAGTGGGTGTTGTTATTTATTCGTCAGCTGTCTTTTCAACAGGCGCATCGACAACGGCGGCAACATTTGTATCGTCATCATCACTAAGAACAACAGTGTTGTCATCAGGGGCGATTACAGCTTCCTCATCATCATCGGCCAAAAGACTATCATCATCGAGCAGATCTTCTGTCTCTTCTTCTTTTTCCCGTTTCTCAGTAATAAGCTCAATTGAATGAGTTTTACTTTTTAGAATAATTTCAGGCTTAAACTTTTGCTCGCAACTAATACAAACAATTGGCTCAAATTCGCCGAGATCATAAAATCTTGTTCCACATTTTGGGCATTGACGTTTTTCGCCCCATTCAGCTTTTGCCAAAGTATTTCTCCTTAGAACATATAAAGTCTGTTCGGATACTGTAAAAAAACATCATTTGCCATTTTATCAGGCCACTGTCAAAGCCTATTATTATAAAACCGCGTTCTTTAGGTATAAAAGTGAAATAAATATCTTAAAAAGTTACACATTTGTTATTAATATGTTATTTCACAGCTGAAAATTATATTTAGACTTGCGGAAAAATTTACCGAAATGAATCAGTTATCTTCATCAAAAGCGACCGCCTTAAATGGCACCATTACCGTCCCCGGCGATAAATCCATATCCCATCGCTCGTTAATTATGGGTGCGGTTTCCGTTGGTGAGAGCTTGGTCTCAGGCCTTCTTGAAGGGGAAGATGTGCTTGGAACGGCGGATGCGTTAAAAGCGCTCGGCGCGGATATATATAAAGACGATGAAAATATATGGCACATTCACGGCGTAGGCATCGGCGGACTTCGCGAGCCTTCTGCGCCGCTTGATATGGGAAATAGTGGCACCGGAGTACGATTATTGATGGGACTTGTCGCCACGCACCCGATTACGGTGAAATTTTACGGTGACGAATCACTTTCATCAAGGCCGATGAAGCGTGTAACGGATCCTCTTTCGCAGTTCGGCGCGACATTTAATGGAAATGAAAAAGGCACATTACCGATCACCGTGAGCGGCGCCGAAATGCCGCTTGCTATAACATACGAACTTCCCGTTGCTTCAGCACAGGTGAAATCGGCGGTGATGCTCGCCGGTTTAAACACGGCTGGCACAACGACAGTGATTGAAAAAATACCAACTCGCGATCATTCGGAAAGAATATTTAAATATTTTGGCGTTCCTACCGAACAGGAAGGCGACCAAATTAAAGTGAGCGGACATGCTGAGCTAAAAGCCAAAAACATGGCTGTACCAGCAGATCCATCATCAGCATCATTTCTTATTGTCGCCGCACTGATCACACCGGAATCAGATATCACCATTAAAAATGTTGGCATAAATCCTGCGCGTACAGGACTTTTTGCCACACTTATTGAAATGGGCGGCGATATAACATTTGAAAACAAACGCGAAGAATGCGGTGAAGACGTTGCCGACATCCATGTTAAATATTCACAGCTCTCCGGCGTAACGGTACCCGAAAACCGTGCACCATCAATGATTGATGAATATCCAATACTGTGTGTAGCCGCCGCAAACGCATCCGGTGAAACGGTGATGCGGGGGCTTGGGGAGCTTCGCGTTAAAGAAAGTGATAGAATTTCTGTGATGGTCACCGGGCTTAAAGCTTGTGGTGTGAGTGTCATTGAACATGAAGATGGTATGACAGTATCAAAATCGAATATTCAAGGCGGCGCGATCGTTAAAACACACCTTGATCACCGTATTGCCATGTCATTTCTGATGCTTGGACTTAATAGCGAAAAACCCATTACTGTTGATGATGGTTCGGTTATCGAAACAAGCTTTCCGGGTTTTGTTGATTTATTAAACAAAGCGGGAGCAAATTTATGCCGAGTTTAAATAAATTCATTATTGCCATTGATGGCCCCGCCGCATCTGGCAAAGGCACACTAGCCAAAAAATTGGCTGAACATTATAATCTCGCCCTTCTGGATACGGGCGCGCTTTATCGGGCTGTGGGATGGAATGTCTTAAAGGATGGCGGCGACACTGAAAATGAAGCCGATGCTTTAAAGGCATCGGAAAAACTGGCCGAAACAGATCTTAAAAATCCGGCGCTTCGCACCGAATCAATTGCTGCGGCCGCATCAAAAGTAGCCGGAATGCCTGCTGTAAGGCAGACTTTAGTTGATTTTCAGCGTCATTTTGCTCATAATCCGCCGCCAGGTAAAGACGGCACTATCCTTGACGGGCGCGACATTGGCACTGTTATTTGCCCTGATGCCCCCATAAAAATCTTCATCACAGCCAACGTTGAAACCCGCGCAAAACGGCGGTTTTTGGAGGAATTTGGTGATGACGGCACCAATGAAGATTTTCTTAAAATACTAAGCGTTCTTAAAGCTCGCGATGAGCTTGATATGAACCGTGCCGCCTCCCCCCTTAAAAAAGCAGAAAATGCGTACTTGATAGATACATCAGTTTCAGATATAGAAGCCGTGTTTGAAGCAGCAAAAGCGTATGTTTCAAGCATAAGTGTAGAGTAAAAACAGCAGAATACTAAGACTTTGACCTATCGGATTGATGGGCGGGATGAGTATTTGTTTTTTCTTTATGAATATTAACATGTTTTTTAAGACCGTCGGAAACAACCGACTGGCCTACATAAAAGCAGAATGCCCCTTTAAATAAAGGATAAAGCATTCATATTAGAATAGGTAATATATAATGACTGATGAACTTAATGTTCCAACCACAGATGACTTCGCAGCGATGCTCGAAGAATCATTTGGTCCCGAAGGTAAATTTGATGGCAAAGTTGTCACCGGGATCATCATAGACATAGACAAAGAATCCGCTACTATCGATATCGGCTTAAAAGCAGAAGGCCGTATCCCACTCAAAGAATTCGCAGCTCACGGACAGGCAGCCGAACTTAAAGTCGGCGATACTGTTGAAGTATTCGTAGAGCGCATTGAAAATGCCAAAGGCGAAGCAATGCTTTCACGCGAAAAAGCACGCCGTGAAGAAGCATGGACCGTACTTGAAAAATCATACGAAGATGAAGAGCGCGTTAACGGCGTTATCTTTGGCCGTGTTAAAGGCGGCTTCACAGTTGACCTTTCAGGTGCAGTAGCATTCCTTCCTGGCAGCCAAGTTGATGTTCGTCCAATTCGCGACGTAACACCACTTATGAATATTGAACAACCGTTCCAAATTTTGAAAATGGACCGTAAGCGCGGCAACATTGTTGTATCACGCCGTGCGATCTTAGAAGAAACTCGTGCAGAACAACGCACAGAGATCATCGCAAATCTTGGCGAAGGCAAAACTGTTGAGGGTGTCGTTAAAAACATCACTGATTACGGTGCATTCGTTGACCTTGGCGGTATCGACGGCCTTCTTCACGTTACCGACATTTCATGGAAACGTATCAACCACCCATCAGACATTCTCAATATTGGTGATACCATTGACGTTCAAATCATTCGCCTAAACCCAGAGACACAACGTATCTCACTAGGAATGAAGCAACTTACAGAAGATCCATGGTCAACGATTACCAATAAATATCCTATTGGTTCTAAACTTACTGGTCGCATCACAAACATCACTGATTACGGTGCCTTTGTTGAACTTGACGACGGTGTTGAGGGTCTTGTCCACGTTTCAGAAATGAGCTGGGTTAAGAAGAACGTACATCCTGGTAAGATCGTATCAAGCAGCCAAGAAGTTCAGGTTATGGTTCTTGAGATCGATTCAGAGAAACGTCGTATTTCACTTGGCCTTAAACAGTGCATGGATAATCCTTGGCTTTCATTTGCTGATAAATATCCGGCAAATACTGAAATTGAAGGCGAGATTAAAAACATCACTGAATTTGGACTGTTTATCGGTCTTGACGGTGATATGGACGGTATGGCTCATTTATCTGATCTTGACTGGAACAAATCTGGTGAAGAAGCGATTGCTGAGTATAAAAAAGGCGACATGGTAAAAGCGGTTATCCTTGATGTTGATACGGACAAAGAACGTATCTCACTTGGTATCAAGCAACTTACATCTGATCCGGTTACCTCTATTTCCGGCCTCAAGAAAGGCGGCACGGTAACGTGTACTGTTTTTGAAGTTACTGAAAACGGTCTTGAAGTGTTGATCGGTGAAGACAAAGGAATGAAAGCATTCATCCGTCGTTCTGATCTTAGCCGTGACCGTGCAGAGCAACGCCCGGAGCGTTTCTCAGTTGGTGACAAACTTGATGCTAAAGTAACTACACTTGATAAGAAAGCACGTAAAGTGAACCTCTCTATCAAGCAGCTTGAAATTTCTGAAGAGAAAGAAGCTGTGGCACAATATGGTTCATCAGACAGTGGTGCAAGCCTTGGTGATATTCTTGGTGCAGCGCTTGCTGATGCAGCACCAGCCGCAAAACCAGCCAAGAAAAAAGCCGCCCCTAAAAAGGCAGCTGCGAAAAAAGCTGACGAAGCAGAAGTAGAAGTTGAAGCAAAAGAAAAACCAGCTAAGAAAAAAGCGGCTCCGAAAAAAGCTACTGCTAAAAAAGCTGATGATGCTGAAGCGAAAGAAAAACCAGCCAAGAAAAAAGCGGCTCCGAAAAAAGCTACTGCTAAAAAAGCTGATGATGCTGAAGCGAAAGAAAAACCAGCCAAGAAAAAAGCGGCTCCGAAAAAAGCTACTGCTAAAAAAGCTGATGATGCTGAAGCGAAAGAAAAACCAGCCAAGAAAAAAGCCGCTGCTAAAAAAGCACCTGCTAAAAAGGCTGCTGCTAAAAAAGCCGATAAATAATCTTTATCAGCTAACTTTAAGTAATTTTATGACCCGTCCGGAATTTCCGGGCGGGTTTTTTATTACTATTTTCTTGCAGATGATTCTCTCTGACTAGCCGACTTAAGTTTTAAAATCGCCCTAAAACAGTTAAAATGTAGCTGTTTTTCAAAGATTAACTCTAATAATTGAAAAAAACATGGATTATAAGGCACTTAGCCTTGACGACCTGATCACTCTCTGGCAACTTAGGCCCTCATTACAACTTGGGTTTATTAATAACAAATAGGGGTCTAAGCATGATAAAGTCGGAGCTGATAGAAAGATTGGTAGATTCCAATCCCCATCTTTATCAACGCGATGTTGAGCGTATCGTTAATACTATTTTCGAAGAAATAACAAATACACTTGCTGATGGTAACAGAGTAGAACTTCGTGGCTTCGGTGCTTTTTCCGTTAAACACCGCCCTGCCCGTACCGGACGCAATCCACGCACCGGGCAAGCCGTGGATGTACCTGCCAAGAGTGTACCTTATTTTAAAACGGGTAAAGATCTTCGGGAAAAACTGAACAATAAATAAATTGTTCTTTTGCCAATAGCATATGACTATTTTTTAAAGGCCTATAAATATGCGCTTTATCTTTTATGCTGCTTTCATTGTTTTTACTTGTTTTTGCGTCATTATCGCAATTTCCAATAGCGCGCCCGTTCTATTCAGTTTAGAGCCGCTGCCCGTTAATTTGCAGATGCCTGCTTATGGGCTTGTTTTTCTGGGAATTTTTATCGGCTTACTTGGCGGCTGGATCGTTTCAATATATTCCGCCGTTCGCCATGCCAGAAAGCACAGACTTGCTGATAAAAAAATCAAAGAGCTGCAAAATGAACTAAAAAAGCCTGGACCTGCTAATATTGATTTGTCAAAAAGCGCTATTCATGGCAAAAGCTCATCAGAATAAAAATTGGAGCGAAATGATGGCTGAATTAAAACCTTCTGATCGAATTCTTTGTGCACTTGATACTACAAACGTGGACGGCGCTACGGCACTTGCCCGCACCCTTGGACCACATGTAGGCGGTGTTAAGCTGGGGCTTGAATTTTTTGGTGCCAACGGGCCCGATGGTTTCAAGCAAGTTGCAAAAACCGACAGCAATATTTTCCTTGATTTAAAACTTCACGATATTCCAAACACGGTCGCAAAAGCGGTCCGCTCATTAATGCCGCTAAGACCGAGCATAATGACAATTCACACGGCAGGTGGCCCCGCTATGATGGCAGCGGCAGCGGTTGCGGCCACTGAAGCGGCAGAGAATGTTGGATGCGCACGGCCGATCATCGTTGGTGTCACCATACTCACCAGCCTTGATGATGAAGATTTAAAGGCTGTTGGTTACCAAAATAAGGTTTCTGATCAGGTGGTCAGAATGGCCATGCTGGCGAAAGAAAATGGTCTGGATGGTGTCGTATGTTCGCCCCATGAGATAAGCCTGATTAAAGAAGCCTGCGGAAAAGATTTTAAACTGGTCGTTCCGGGCATTCGTCCCGCCGGCAGTGCAAAGGAAGATCAAAAACGTATTATGACACCGAACGAGGCCGTGAAACTTGGTGCAGATTATCTGGTCATTGGCCGGCCTATAACCCAGGCGGGCGACCCGGCAATTGCGGCTCAACAAATCGCCAATGAAATTAACGGTTAATTATGAATATTGAAGCAAAAATATGTGGCCTATCCACCGCTGAAACTGTTAGGACGGCACTTGATGCTGGCGCCAGTTATGTGGGGTTTGTTTTTTATCCGCCTTCGCCGCGTAATATCAGCATTGAAAAAGCCGCCGAGCTTGCTGAAATTGTTAAAGAGGACGCACTCAAAGTAGGCGTGTTCGTTAATCCTGATGACGCTCTTCTTCATGATGTATTTAAACAAGTTGATCTGGATGTTATTCAGCTTCATGGCAATGAAACCGTTGAACGCGTACAATATATCAGAAACCGGTTTTCAAAAATTGTCATGAAAGCTATTTCAGTTGCGTCTCTAAGTGATATTGCAAGGGCCAAAGAATATCAAACCAAGGTGGATATGCTACTCTTTGATGCTAAAGCACCGCTTGAAATGGATGATGCCTTGCCGGGCGGAAACGGCCTTTCGTTTGACTGGAATTTAATATCAGGATATCAGTGGCATGTTCCGTGGATGTTATCTGGCGGACTAGACGAGGCAAACGTGGCCAAAGCGATTAAAATTAGCGGGGCAAAAATAGTTGATGTTTCAAGCGGCATTGAAGTAAAGCCCGGTCAAAAAGATGTGACCAAGATTAAATCTTTTATCAAAGCCGTAGAGGCGACCCAAAATGACTGAAAATAAAAAAAATAGCTATAGAAACGGGCCTGATGAAGACGGGCACTTTGGCATTTATGGTGGTCGCTATGTTGCTGAAACTCTTATGCCGCTTGTTCTTGATGTTGAAAAAACCTATAGGGAAGCCAAAAATGATCCTGCTTTCAAGCAGGAATTTCAGGAACTGTTAAAAGAATATGTTGGCAGACCTAATCCGCTTTATTATGCCAAAAGAATGACGGAACATTTAGGCGGCGCTAAAATTTATTTTAAACGCGAAGAACTAAATCACACCGGCGCTCATAAAATTAATAATTGTGTTGGTCAGATACTGCTGGCACGCCGCATGGGAAAAACCCGCATCATCGCTGAAACGGGCGCTGGTCAGCACGGTGTCGCCACCGCGACGGTTTGTGCGTTATTTGGTATGCCGTGCGTTGTTTATATGGGTGCAAAGGATATCGAGCGACAAAAACCAAATGTGTTTCGCATGAAACTGCTTGGTGCTGAAGTGATCCCGGTAACATCAGGGTCCGAAAGCTTAAAAGACAGCATGAATGAAGCGATGCGCGACTGGGTGAGCAATGTTGAAGATACATTCTATATTATTGGCACGGCCGCTGGCCCGCATCCCTACCCGGAACTTGTTCGTGATTTCCAATGCGTAATCGGCGATGAAGCGCGTGCGCAAATTCTTGAAAAAGAAGGGCGTCTTGCGGATAGTCTGGTGGCTTGCGTCGGTGGCGGCTCAAACGCTATCGGGCTTTTTCATCCATTTTTGGATGATGATGTTGATATATATGCGGTTGAAGCCGCCGGTCACGGCGTTGACACCGATAAACATGCCGCTTCCCTAACGGGCGGCGCACCGGGGGTACTTCACGGCAACAGAACTTATCTGCTGATGGATGATGATGGGCAGATTTTAGAAGCTCATTCCATATCGGCCGGCCTTGATTATCCGGGTATTGGTCCGGAACATAGTCATCTTAATGACATTGGCCGGGTGAAATATGTACCAATTGATGACAAGCAAGCACTTGAAGCCTTTCAGCTTTGCACAAAACTTGAAGGTATCATTCCGGCTCTGGAAAGTGCCCATGCTATTGCTTACGTGATGAAGCTAGCACCGACGCTGCCGAAAGATCATATTATGATTATGGGGCTGAGCGGCCGCGGTGATAAAGACATCTTTACAGTGGCAAAAGCACTGGGTGAGGAAATTTAATCATGGGTGTTTCACGAATTGAGAAAAGGTTTGAGACCTTAAAAAAAGAAAATCGCGCGGGTCTTGTAACATTTACCACCGCAGGCGACCCTGACCTAGAAACATCACTCAATATTTTAAAAGGTCTGCCGAATGCCGGGGCAGATATTATTGAAATTGGCATGCCCTTTTCGGACCCTATGGCGGACGGACCGGCAATTCAGGAAGCAAGCATTCGGGCCTTAAAAGGCAAGATGACCCTGAGAAAAACACTTAATATGGTAACAAGTTTTCGGGAAAATGATCAGGACACACCTATTATTCTCATGGGCTACTATAATCCCATATATATTTATGGCGTTGATAAATTTCTTGAAGATGCCCTTGAAGCCGGCATTGATGGCCTGATCATCGTAGACTTGCCACCGGAAGAGGACACCGAACTTGCCATTCCAGCAAAAGCTGCAGGTATGGGCATGGTACATCTAGCGACGCCAACAACGGACCAAGCCCGGCTCGGCCAAATACTTAAAAATGGCACAGGATTTCTTTATTATGTGACCATTGCCGGGATAACAGGAACCGCCAAACCGGATCTTGCCCCCGTTAAAAATGCCCTTGATAACTTTAGAAAAGTAACGGACATCCCCATGGCCGTCGGCTTTGGCATAAAAACACCGGAAGATGCGGCCCGTTTTGCAGAATTTGCCGACGCAGTGGTTGTCGGATCGGCAATAGTTGATATAATCAAACAAAATATTGCAAATTCTGCGTTAGAGAGTAAGGTCCTATCCTTTGTAAATGAGCTCTCTATCGGCGTAAAAAGCGCAAGATAAGAAAAAAGAGGTTTAATATGAACTGGTTAACAAGCTTTGTCCGCCCGAAAATTCAGAGCATTATAGGACAAAAATCAGAAACACCTGATAATCTCTGGCATAAATGCAAGGGTTGCGGTCAGCTTTTATATGTTAATGACATTGAAAAAAACTTGAACATTTGCCCAAGCTGCGATCATCATGAACGTATTGGCCCGACGGAAAGATTTAAAAACCTTTTTAATAATGGCGAATATAGCCTTGTTGAGCTGCCAAAAGCCAATGATGATCCTCTGAAATTCAAGGACCAGAAGAAATATACCGAACGCTTGAAAGTAGCGCGCGGAAAAAGCACCTATCAGGATGCTATCGCGGTTGCCTACGGTAAAATGGGCAGTATTAATACCGTTATTGCGGTTCAAAACTTCCTCTTTATGGGCGGATCAATGGGTGTTGGTGTTGGTAATGGAATTATCGCAGCATCGGAACGCGCCATTGAGAAAAAAGTGCCACTGATACTGTTCACCGCCGCTGGCGGGGCGCGTATGCAGGAAGGTATTTTATCTCTAATGCAAATGCCGCGCTGCACAGTTGCCGTTCAAAGGCTTCGCGATGCTGGCCTGCCTTATATTGTTGTGCTTACCGATCCGACGACGGGCGGGGTAACGGCGTCTTATGCTATGCTCGGTGATGTTCAGATTGCGGAGCCTAATGCGCTTATATGTTTCGCCGGACCGCGCGTTATTAAAGATACCATTCGTGAAGAACTTCCCGAAGGTTTCCAAAGAAGTGAGTATTTACTAGAGCACGGAATGATCGATATGATCGTAAACCGCGCAGATATGAAAAATAAACTCACTCAACTCATAAGCCTTCTCATGAATAAAGCAGCCTGAGCGCCAGCCAATGACCAAGCGGAACAGCGACCGCATACTGACAAGACTTCTTACCCTTCATCCAAAGATCATTGATCTTTCGTTGGACCGGATGAATATCATCCTGGAAAGTCTGGGCAATCCCCAGAACACCCTGCCACCGGTCATACATGTGGCGGGAACCAACGGCAAGGGTTCAACCATAGCTTACCTCAGGTCTATTCTTGAAGCTGCAGGTCTATCTGTTCACGTCTATACGTCCCCCCATTTGGTACGCTTCGCTGAGCGGATCAGATTAAATGGCGAAATTATCGAAGAAAACTATTTGCAGGAAATTCTCGAATATTGTGAAAAAATCAATGACGGCGTGCCGATAACTTATTTTGAAATCACCACCGCTGCGGCCTTTAAAGCCTTTGCAGATAATCCGGCCGATGTTTTAATCCTTGAAGTAGGGCTTGGTGGCAGGTTGGATGCCACAAATGTTGTGGATCACCCACTTAGTACAGTGATCACGCCAGTTTCACATGATCATCAACAATTTCTTGGCCACGATTTAAGCGGCATCGCCATGGAAAAAGCCAGTATTGCCAAAAAAGATGTACCGCTGTTAAGCGCGCTCCAAACTAAAGAAGTTGAAAAGAAAATCAGCGAGGTCGTGCAGAAAAGTGGTGGAAATCTCATAAATAACTGGAACTATGAGATTACGGATAACGGCTTTACCTATAAAGATGAGCAAGGTTCATTAAACCTTACCAAGCCAAACTTGAACGGCCCGCATCAAATTTCAAATGCCGCACTTGCTATTGCCGCATTACGTCATCAACAACACTTAAAAATCAGCGATGACGATTATGCCAAAGGAATTACATCCGCTAATTGGCCCGCCAGGATGCAGAATATCACGGCTAGCCCTTACGGTGATCTTTTAGCAAAAGACAGCGAACTCTGGCTTGACGGCGGCCATAATCCGGCAGCGGCCGAAGTAATCGCAGAAACATTTAAAAATGAAAAACTGATATTAATCTGCGGCATGATGGAAAATAAAGACGTGCAAGGATATCTTGAAACCCTTTCACCGATTACAGAATATCTTTATGCTATTCATGTGGACGGCGAAGCAAGTTATCCAGCCACAGAAATTGTTAAGCATGCCTGGTCACTTTCTATAAAAGCGGACGGCGCTAAAAATGTCCGTGACGCGCTGGAAAAAATCGGTAAAGACGGTACCGTGAAGGTGCTTATTTGCGGCTCACTTTATCTGGCCGGTCAGGTTCTCGGCGATAATGACTTGATCCCGGACTAGGGCTTAAGTAAAATGACTGAAACACTCATAGACAGGCTTAAAAATGTCAGAAACTAGACTTTACTTAATCACCCCTAACCAATTTGATTTGGATGAATTTTCCATAAGCTTGAAAGAAGCTCTTGATGGTGGCGATGTGGCTAGCGTACAGCTGCGCATGAAAGACAGTAGCGACGAGGACATAATTAAAGCGGCGAAGGTCTTAATGCCTATATGCCACTCCAGCGACGTGGCCTTTATTATCAATGACAGCGTTGAAATAGCTAAAAAAGTTGGCGCCGACGGCGTTCATATTGGTCAAGAAGATCTACGCTATAAAGAAGCCAGAGAGATCCTTGGCAGCAATCACATTATTGGTGTTACCTGTCATGACAGTAAACACCTGGCGATGAGCGCCGGTGAGCAAGGGGCGGATTATGTAGCCTTTGGTGCCTTTTATCCGACGACAACAAAAATAACGACTAGGGTTGCGACACCTGAACTTCTAAACTGGTGGCAGGACTTGTTTGAAATACCGTGCGTCGCTATCGGCGGAATAAATGCGGAAAATGCCGCAAGCATAGCTGATGCTGGCGCTGACTTTCTTGCCATTTGTTCTGGTGTTTGGGATTATCCAAAAGGGCCCAGAGCAGCCGTTAAAAAATTAAACCAACTCATAAAATGACCGATCATCCGGTACTCTACAGTTTCAGACGCTGCCCCTATGCAATAAGGGCCAGATTAGCACTGTTCGCCTGCAATATTACCTGTGAACTTCGGGAGGTTGTTCTTCGGGATAAACCGCAGGAAATGATTACTATTTCACCAAAAGCAACAGTGCCTGTACTTGAGCTTACTAGCGGCGAGGTCATTGATGAAAGTCAGGATATTGTAAACTGGGTAATAAAACAAAACGACCCAAACGGCTGGTCCAAATATCTTGATGAAATGAATGCGCTGATTGACATAAATGATCACCAGTTTAAAACCCATCTTGAAAAATATAAATATGCCAGCCGAAGTCCTGAATTATCAAAAGATGAGCACCGAAAAAATGGTGAGTTTTTTTTAAAGCAACTGAACAAAATATTATCTCAAAAAAAATTTCTCAGTGCAGATGTTCAAACCATCACCGATTTGGCGATTTTTCCTTTCATCCGCCAGTTTGCATTTGTTGATAAAGATGCCTTTGACAGCTTGCCTTACCCTCATTTACAAAACTGGCTCGAGCTTAATCTGCAAAGTAATATCTTTCAAAATGTGATGAATAAATATGATCGTTGGCAGACCAGCGATGAGAAAATATACTTTGCCTGAAATAACTTAAATGAATAGATTTTTGACTTAAGTCATTAATTTGAACAACGCTTGGAGTTACCTTTTAAAAATGATATGATGCTATAAACCAGAGAGGTATGTTATGATCCCGGTTAGTCAGGAAAAAATAGAATTTATAATTTCAGTCGCTCGCGAATACCGTGAAGGCTCACTTGCCATGGTAAGTGAAGAATTATCTGAGGGCCATAATTCTGATAATTACACAGAACATAGTCTGGCTGGCATTGTTGAAGAAAGTAAGCCGGAAGAACATGCCCAGGACAGTGCCTATAACGAACTTAAAGGGGCCATTGATACTTTAAACGAAGAAGAAAGATTTGGACTTGTTGCCCTTATGTGGATTGGTCGGGGTACTTATAGTTCTGATGAATTTGAAAAAGCCATCAGTGATGCTCGCTCTGCGGACAATCAACATACTGCGGAATATCTTATTGATACACCTCTGCTTCCAGATTATCTGCAAGAAGGTTTAATTCAGATGGATGATCGTTAGATTATTATTCTTGTTCGACGATTAATACCACACCATCTGATCCAACCACTTTTACAGTAGTGCCAACCTCGCCTTCAAAGTCGCCGCGGACCAGCCATAAACTATCGCCAACTCTGACTTTTCCTTCACCATTAACCAGTTCGCGTTCCAATGTGTATTTATTGCCAACATAACGTGCCCCGCGGTCATTTAGGTTTTCATCTTCGCTTATGATAGGATTTTTACGGAGGTATGTGCGTCCTGCATAAACGCTTATTATACCGAGCACTGAAAAGATAATGAACTGCACCTCCCAGCCAATATCGGCGCCGATCATCACAAGGCCACCGACAATGACGCTGGCGATCGCAAGCCACATAAAGATCACACCGGGCACCATCATTTCAAGTCCTAAAAGAACGAGTGTAAGTACAAACCAGAACCAGTGGTTAAATTCAAAATTCTCCATCATTATTTTGTCCTTTTTCTAGAATTTTTTTGATTATGGCAGGTGTTTATCATCCGTATCTTTTTTTACATTGAGGTTTTTGAGCATATCAGTCATGCCGCCAAGCGCGCCGATCACGCCGCTTGCTTCAAGGGGCATAAAGACAAGTTTTTCATTTCTTGAATTGGCAAATTGGCCAAGGGCATCAATATATTTTTGTGCAACAAAGTAATTGATCGCTTGCGGGTCACCATTAGATATAGCCGTTGAAACCATTTCGGTTGCTTTTGCTTCTGCTTCGGCTTCCCTCTCGCGGGCTTCCGCATCACGGTAAGCGGCTTCTCTTCTACCCTCGGCTTCAAGAATAACGCCCTGCTTTTCACCTTCAGCACGTAAAATTTCGGCTGCCCGTTCGCCTTCAGCGTCGAGGATATTTGCGCGCTTAAGTCTTTCAGCCTTCATTTGTCTGGCCATCGCGTCAACAATATCACGTGGTGGTTCAATGTCCTTAATTTCTATACGGGTTACTTTAACACCCCATGGCTGGGTGGCATCATCAACAACATCAAGTAGTTTAGCGTTAATCTGATCCCTGAGCGATAAGAGCTGATCCAGATCCATCGAGCCCATCACCGTACGAAGGTTGGTCATGGTCAAATTAAGAATTGCCATATAAAGGTCATTCACTTCATAGGTGGCACGAGCGGCATCGATTATCTGAAAAAACACGACGCCATTGGCGGTTACCATCGCGTTATCCTTGGTAATCACTTCTTGTGAAGGAATATCCAGCACCTGTTCTTTCATATTCATTTTGGCGCCAATTTTATCAAAGAAAGGTACAATGAGATGAAACCCAGGGGGCAATGTTTTTGTGTATCGACCGAAACGTTCTACGGTATAATTATAGCCTTGAGATACAGTTTTAACACCTGCAAAAAACAGATAAACAACCAGTATGACAAACACAATTGCAAAGACATTTAATTCCATAATAAATTCCTTCAAAAAAATTAATAAAATAAACTAATGAGAAATCAATAGCTATTTTACATATAAGCACGAAACGATAAATTTCAATAAGGGCGCGTCATGCACTCTATTGCTTTCTACGTGTGACATATAATATCACAATACACAAAATAAACGGCACAGTTCTTTCTAAAAAGTCGCCCGGCGCGTCTGCTCTCAAGAAAAATACGATGGTTAAGCTAAAGCCAACCAACATTGTTGGCAATATCGCTTTCGGCCTTAATTTAAAGCCGGCAAGGCGCATTATAACCACCGGACCAATGCTGGCGCCCAAAGCATTCCAGGCAAATAGCACACGTGAAAAAATATCGCTGGGTAAAAAAATCGATGTAACAACTGCGAAAATACATAAACCGACAATAACCAGCCTCGAAACAATAAGTCTGCTTTTCCCTTCATCCGCTTCGCCCATAAGATCATGCGCAACCGAAGAAGCCGATACAAGAAGTTGGCTGTCAGCCGTTGAAAGCACGGCACTGAGCACCGCAGCCACCATAATCCCCCCGAGCACAACAGGCAGCAAATCATCCGTTAGAAGAAAGAATATATCTTCTGAATTGGAAATTTCCGACACCATTATTTTACCGCACATACCAAGAATTATCATACCGGTCATGCTGATGGCGATAAAACTTACAGCGATGATTTGTGCCATGCGCATTTTTTTACCGCTTTTTAAGGACATAAACCGCGTTAATAAATGAGGTTGTCCCACAGCCCCAAGTCCGATTGACATACTGCCAATGATAAAACCTGCCAGCATTATACCGGAGTGACTATCGCCAAGCGACAACTGCTCAACCGTTGCGACGGTCGAATAGTTTTGCCAAAAATCTACTATGCCCCCAACTTCAATAAGGGCAAGAGTAGGAAGTATGATAGCGGCGATCAACATCAACGAGCCCTGCAAAGTATCGGTCAGACTAACGGCCCAAAAGCCCCCGAGCATGGTATATGTCATTATAACAAGCCCGCCGAGCAGGATGCTTACTGTGAGTGGCAGATTAAACGTCACAGCAAATGTTCCGCCCGCTGCCTGCAATTGCGCGGCAACATAAAACATGAAACAAAAAATAATGATGATGGCGGTGAAAATGCGGATCTGCTTCTTTGTTGCTTCTGTGCCATCAATTATAAGAAAATCCGTTACCGTCACCAATTTTTCACTATGAGATAATTTTTGCAGACGTGGCGCTACCCACAGCCACGAAAAGCCGTGACCAAGAATTAATCCCGGCACAACCCAAAATGCTGACACGCCGACCGCATACCCTAATCCGCTAAGCCCCAACATCACCCAGGCCGAAGCCGAACTTGCCACATAGCTCATGGCAGCGACAAAGGGGCCGAGCGTACGCCCCCCAATGAAAAAGTCCGTGTTATTATGAGTTCGTCGACTGCCAAAATAACCGAGCGTAATGAGCAAAGTGATGTAAACGATTAATGTAATCAGGACAATAAGTTCTTTGGACATGATACCTCTTATTATTTTCGTTTATTAATCTTTACATAATTAATTCCGGAAATGCCAGTAGCAGATGAATAGAAATGAAACATTTGGATATTCATACGACTTGACCCGACATAGCAGCACAACTATTATGTTAAATTAAGGTTTAAGGTTAAGGGCGTTTTAAAATGGATTTAATTAGTGGCTAAACAAGGTTATTTAAGCGGACAGTTACTTCTCGCCATGCCGAGCATGACCGATCCGCGCTTTGACGGTTCAGTTATTTATATCTGCACCCATTCGGAAGAAGGGGCTATGGGACTGGTTATAAATAAATTATGCGATAACATTGACTTTCCAGACCTCTTAAGCCAGCTCAACATTGATCACGATGATGATAAAGATACGCAAAGCTCTTTAGACAATATCACCTTACATGAAGGGGGGCCGGTCGAATCAGGTCGTGGCTTCATTTTACATAGTGCCGATTATGTGCAGGAAACCACACTGATCATTTCTGAAACCATCGCCCTAACGGCAACAATTGATATATTAACGGCCATTGCCGCCGGTGAAGGGCCGCAGGATTATCTCATAGCGCTTGGATTTTCAGGTTGGGGCCGTGGCCAACTTGAAAATGAGATCATGAGAAACAGCTGGCTTTCTATTGAAGCAGACGAAGAGCTGGTCTTCAGAACGGACTTAGAGCTTAAGTTACCGCGCGCTTTAGCCAAACTTGGCGTGGATATTTCAATGCTTTCTTCTCAATTCGGTACAGCCTAGTCAATTAATGCATAAATCACACACTTTTGCTGGATATGTTAACTATATCTCATCATATCTCGTTGTTTTCATTATAATATATCATTAATCTGTTGCTAAAATGGCACAGTATTGTAAATTTACATCAAATTTTAAGTTTAGGGGCCCTTTTGGGGAGTAATTGTTTGATTTACTTCGAAAATTCCTATAAACAGATTCGTAGTGGAATATGTAATAGGGAGACTTAGTCATTCAATAATAAATAGTTATTTCACTAATTATTAATCTGAATGACACCTTCTGTTTTCATTTTTGCTATATACACCAATTGGTTAGGTGATTTTACTTCGTTAATTGAAGTGGGAGAATTTAACCTTCATCTGGGTCTTATTTTTAGTAATGATAGGGCTCTTGAATTTTAAAAACACAATCAGTTAAGTGATCATTAAATAGACATTTAGCTTTTTGGGAGGAAATATTAGATATGAAAAAATTACTATTATTATCTGCTAGTTTGTCCACGCTTGTTATTGCTGACCTTGCGGTCGCACAACAACAAGGACAAGAAGACGATACAATTACAGTGATTGGTTCACGTGTTAAAGGCCGTACGGCTCTTGACTCAAACGTTCCAGTTGACGTAATCCAAGCCGATGAGCTTGCTGCTACACCAAGTCTTAACATGAAAGACGCTATCGCTGCTGTTTCACCATCTTATGTGGTTAACCGTAACGCGATTGGTGATGGTAACTCACTTATCCGTACTTCATCACTTCGTGGCCTTAACAACGGTGAAATTCTTACTCTTCTAAACGGTAAGCGTATGCATCGTAATGCTGTTATCCATACTGCCGGTTGGCAGTCTGCTGACGTTGGTTCACTATCTGTAAACGCACTGAAAAGTATTTCCATCCTACGTGATGGTGCTGCTGCTCAGTATGGTGCCGATGCGGTTGCTGGTGTTATTAACTTAACACTTGACGATTCAGAAGGTATTTCAGGTCAAGCACAGTTCGGTCAATATTATGCAGGCGACGGTTTCTCTTATGACCTTGCTTCTAAAGTTGGTATCTCACTTGCTGACCGTGGTTTCTTAACTGTAACTGTTGGTTACGGTAAAACTGACGCGACAGACCGTGCAACAAGACATCTAAACGCTGCTGACCAAATCCTACAGTGGAACAACCAACAAAATGGCACATTAACTGGCGGCGCTCTAGCTTATGACGGTCAGTTCCAAGATCCTGCTGAACTTGACTCAGACACTATTGCTCCATTCGGTGTAAATGAAGAAAGTCACTTCACTGCAACATGGAACATGGCAATGGAAGTTGGCGAAAATTCAGAAGTTTATGCTTTTGGTAACGTTAGCCAAAAACATCACAAAGAGCCTTTCAACTTCCGTGCAGGTCTTCCAATTGGTTACTCAACACCTGGTGTTGGTGGTAACTCTGGTGCTTCCCGTATTGTAACATTAGGTATGAACGATTATATTTACCTAAATGGTCGACAAGCCTTTAATGAAAATGCATATCTTCTTGGTCTTAATACTGATGGTACACCACTGGTTATTGATGGTGTAACTCAACGTGCATTCTCTGGTCATTTCACTCATCCAAACGGTTATAACCCTTGGTTTGAAATGGACAGTCAGGATATTGGTGCTTATGCCGGTTTCCGTGGTGATTTGGACAATGGTCTAACTTATGACTTCTCAGGATCTATTGGACGTAACCGTGTTGATAACAGCATCAGTGACACACATAACCCATCTTTGGGTGGTGCTAAGCTTTCTGACGGTTCTATTGACTATGCAAACGTCCAAACTGCTTTCTACATTGGTTCACAAGTGAACGTAGAACGTTCTATTGGTGCTGATTTCACTTATTCAGTTGATACAGATGCAGTTGATAACCTGAACGTTGCCTTCGGTGCTCAGTACCGTACGGAGCAATATTACAATGTTGTTGGTGATAAGAACTCATGGTTTACTGGCCCAGCTGCCGGTCCAAACCTAGCTACTTTTGCTGCTACAGATGAAGGTATAGCTCTTAATCTTGAAGGTGGTCGTGGCGCAAACGTTGGTTCTGATGGTTTCGGTGGTTTCTCACCGGATACATATTTCAACGCTAATCGTTCTAACTATGCTCTCTATCTTGATGTTGAAGCTGATGTTAACGAAGACTTCAACATTGCCGTAGCCGGTCGTTACGAAGACTTTACTGACTTTGGTGATACTTTCTCATGGAAAGTAGCAGCACGTTATCAATTGGTTGAAGACTTAATCGGTGTTCGTGGTGCCGCTTCTACAGGTTTCCATGCACCGACTGTGGCACAGATCAACAATACACAGGTTCGTACTGGTTTCCGTGCTGATGGTTCACAAACACAAACAGGTACTTTCACATCTGATAGTGTGCCTGGTGGCGTTTTTGGTATCGGTACAATTAGCCCAGAGCTAGCCCGTAACTTGTCATTGGGTTTCATCTTTACTCCAGGTGATAACACAAACATTACTGTTGATTTGTTCCAAGTTAAACTTACTAACGCTCTTGCAACAACACCAACATTCGATGTGGTTGATTATCCAAATGAGTTTGCGGCGATTGCTGCTGCTGGTTTCCAGGGTGCTTCAACACTTACCGGTGTTAGTTTCCCAACTAACCAGGGTTCAAGACGTACACGTGGTATCGAAATTGTAGCAACACACAATATCGATCTTGAAAGCAGTTCACTTCGTTTGACAGTTGCTTATGCTCACGTGAAAGTTAAGATGCTTGAGCATGATCTTTCTGAACGTTCATTGTTCAACACTGAGAACACAACATCGCCTCACAGAGCTACACTTACAGCGAACTGGAGCATGGACAACTGGTCTGTAATGGGTCGTGGTCGTTGGGTTGCAACTCGTAAGCTAAATGCTGGTCTTGATGATGCTGGTGTATACATTGGTTCTAACCAACCGCTTGAAGCATATCGTATTGATGAGCAACCAGGTCGTGTCTTCTTTGACCTTGCGATCACATATGATGTGAATGAGCAGTTCTCGGTTACTGTTGGTGCGAACAACATGCTGAACACATTCCCAAAATCCCAACCTGAAGTCGTTGAGACATCACAAAAACGTGGTCGTCAATTCCTTTCAGATGGTCTTGATTGGCAAGGTGGTCAATACTACGCTCGTGTTAAAGCGAACTTCTAGTAGTTGTTATTTGTGAGTGGCTCCGGTCACTCACAACCTAAGATATAAAATCAGCCCCTCATCTCTTCGGAAATGAGGGGCTTTTTTAATGCCTAGATTATATTAATATAAGAATTATTTATTGCCGGAAAGTTTGGCAAAGTCTGCAGCCATTCGACCATCATTCGCTTTAAGGCTTTGATCGGCACCGTGGGAGATCAGCAGTTCGATCATTTCTTCATCGCCAAGGGCTGTTGCTGACATAAGCGGCGTAAAGCCACCAAGCATTTTAATATTTATATCCGGATCAAACTTAAGAAGAACTTTCACCACATCAAGATGACAGCTCGCAACCGCGCTTTGAAGCGGGCGAAGGTCACTTCCGTTCATGGCCGTTTTGTCAATTTCCGCACCGTTTTCAAGAAGTAACTGTGCTACATCAGCATGACCAAAATAGCATGCCAGATGAAGAGCGCTAAAACCGTCACCACTATATTCATGAACCGCTTTATCGTTCGTTGCAAGAATGTGCGATATTTGAGCGGCCCCACCTAAAGCAGAGAGATCAAAAATATCCAGTTCTGGTTCAAAAGCCAGTAGAATTTCTGCCAATTCAGGCTTGCCTATATAAAGTGTAAAGAGTATCGCCGAAAGCCCGTCATTACTTCGAGCGGCGGCTAAACTTGGGTCATTTTCCAAAGTTTCTTTTAGCGCGGCGCTATCGGCTACATCAATCGCTTTAAAAACATCATCACGCGACATTATAAAATCCTGTAATTATTAAGGCCTATATTGGCAAGTTCATCGGCACGTTCGTTACCTTCGTCGCCGTTATGCCCTTTTACCCAGCACCAGTTAATAGTGTGACGTTTCACGGCTTCATCAAGGGCCTGCCAAAGATCAGCATTTTTAACCGGCTTCTTAGCCGCCGTGCGCCAACCATTTTTTTTCCAGTTTTCAATCCATTTGGTAATACCGTCTTTAACATAGGTGCTATCCGTATGAAGTGTCACCAAGCATGGTTCTCTGAGCGCGATCAATGCTTCAATAGCCGCGGTCAGTTCCATGCGGTTATTGGTGGTATCAAACGCGCCTTCCATAATCTCTTTTTGGTGATCATCATAAATTAGCAGCGCGCCCCAACCCCCCGGGCCGGGATTGCCGGAACATGCCCCGTCGGTATAAATGATTATTTTTTTCATTTTTTTATATCCGCACCATATTCAGAAGCGTTACTCACTTTTTGATGAAACTGAAGTTTTGATAAAAACTCAAGAGGGTCTTTTGTTTTAACGAGCGCACCTTCGGCCCTATTAAGCCAGTCATAAAGCCGGGTTAACATAAAACGAAGTGACGCACCGCGACAAAAAATTGGCAGTGAATTTATTTCATTATCCGCAAGCGGTCTTACTTTATTATAACCTGCAATAAGAGCAGATGCTTTTGTCACATTAAAGGAGCCATCCGCTTCAAAACACCATGCATTAAGACAGATCGCCACGTCATAGCAAAGCATATCAGAGCAGGCGAAATAATAATCAATCAATCCAGATAATTTACCGTCAAGGAAGAAAACATTGTCAGGAAATAAATCAGCGTGAATAATTCCGCTTGGTAAATCCGAAGGCCAATTACTGCTTAAATATTCCATTTCCGTGTGAATTAACTCGCCGAGCCCGGTCTGACATTCATCAGCGCGGTCCTCGCACGTTGTGGCCAGCTTTTTCCAGCCACTGAGAGAAAGATCATTTTTACGGGATAGATTAAAATCGGCTACAGCCAAATGCATTTCCGCCAGCGCCGCCCCCAACTGTCGGCAGTTTCCAGCATTAGGATGGCTGACAGAAAGACCGTCAAGAAAACTGATCAACGCCGCGGGCCTACCGCATAGCTCTTTTAATGCATTGCCATTTTTATCAGCGATCGGCGTGGCGCAGGTGATGCCTTTATGAGCAAGGTGATCCATAAGACCAAGAAAAAAAGGAAGATCATCCGCATCAACCCGTTTTTCATAAAGGGTAAGGATAAATCGATCTTTAGTGGTTGATAGAAGATAGTTTGAATTTTCGGTCCCCTCCGCTATCCCTTTAAAGGAAACCACTTCGCCCATATCATAATCAGCCATAAACGCGGCTATTTCATCTGCACTGACATTTGTATAAACGGCCATTGTTAATCTTCCTTCAGCAATATTGCTGGTACTTTAAAGGTGACATTCTCTTCTATGGTAAGAATATTTTCAACCTTTGAGTGGTATCTTTCATTAAAGGCGGCCATCACTTCTTCCACCAGTATCTCAGGCGCCGATGCCCCGGCTGATATACCAACCGCTTTAACATCATCAAACCAACTCCAATTTATTTCTGATGCCCTTTGGATTAGCATAGAGCGGCAGCCTACTTTTTGCGCCACTTCCACCAACCGTCTTGAATTGGAGCTATTTGGCGCACCAATAATAAGAACCACATCGACCTTTTCCGCCAGTGCCTTTACGGCATTTTGCCGGTTTGTCGTGGCGTAGCAGATGTCTTCTTTTTTAGGATCCTGAATTGATGGAAATCTTTGTTTAAGTGCCGCAATTATTTCTGAAGTGTCATCAAGCGACAATGTGGTCTGGGTAATATAGGCCACATTATCCGCATTTTTTAGTTCAAGCTTTTGCACATCCTCCGGCCCTTCCACAAGATGTATTGATCCCTCTGCTAACTGGCCCATTGTTCCGATTACTTCCGGGTGCCCTTTATGGCCGATCATCACAATTTCGGCTTGCTGACGGTCATACCGTTCTGCTTCACGGTGAACTTTGCTCACCAGTGGGCAAGTAGCATCAATATAAAGCATATTTCTGCTTTGCGCTTCGGCCGGAACAGATTTTGGAACGCCGTGCGCAGAAAATACCACAGGTTTATCACCCGGCACTTCATCAAGTTCATCAACAAATATTGCGCCGCGCTTTATAAGTCCTTCGACAACATATTTATTATGAACGATTTCATGGCGCACATAGACGGGCGCACCGTATTTCTCCAACGCCATTTCAACAATATTAATGGCACGGTCAACGCCGGCACAAAAGCCGCGTGGATTGGCAATATATAGGTTCATTTTTTCATCACTCATAAGGCGACCTTATACACTTAACCATCTTTAATTCAAACGACTTAGGATAAAAACTAAGGATTAAATCCGCCCATACAGTTCAGACAAAGTACATATGCATGATGGGGATCGTTCATTTTGCTAAAGAGTGATAATTTTTCTGTAATTTTATTCATTAGTAGCTGTTCAGGGCTATTCTTTTTGCTTTCAATAAGCGCTTTTAATGTGCCGTCCTGATTTAACATTTTTGCAATGAGCTGAACTTCAAATGGTATATCATCTTCCCAATGTTTAACTTTATAATCATCCAGTCCTGCAAGCTCGGCCGCTGAAGCAGTGGCTTGATCAATATTACCAAGCTTGTCTACCAGACCAATTTCCTGCGCTTTTTGGCCGATCCATACTCTGCCTTGGGCAATTTCATCAACCTGCTCGGTGGTCATATTTCTGCCTTTGGCTACAATTTCTAGAAACCTTCGGTATCCATTTTCAATATTGCTTTGAATGATATTTTTTAGTTTCCCCGGAAGCGGCTTATTAATTCCCGCTGAAACAAGCGGTGTTGTTCCCACACCATCGGTGGTAATGCCGATCTCTGCCAAAGTTCCTTCAATATTGGGTATTGCGCCAAAAATACCGATCGAACCTGTAATGGTTGTCGGGCTAGCCCAAATTTCGTCAGCATCAGCCGCAATCCAGTAACCGCCAGATGCCGCCACTGCTGCAAATGATGCTACAACCGGCTTGCCAGCCTTTTTGAGCAAAAGAACTTCCTGGCGAATTAATTCAGACGCAAATGCGCTACCGCCCGGACTATCGATCCTGAGCACGACAGCCTTAACATTATCATCAAGGCGCGCTTCGCGGAGCTGTCTTGATAAAGTGTCCCCACCTACGGTACCCTGCGGCATATTACCATCCATAATGGAGCCATTTGCATAAACTATTGCGACGACATCCTTAGATCTGTTAAATTCAGACATATTTACCTTCGAGGCTAAATAATCGTTTAAATAAAGCTGGTTAATGCCTTTTCCTTTTTCACCACGACCAACCTGATCCTGCATATAGTCGACCCATTCACCGCGAGTTTTAAGGCCGTCCACAAGAGAATGTTCAAGCGCGAGCTGCCCCAAATCACCACCCAGTTCGATTAGCATCTGATCGGCATTTTCAATACCTGAGCGGATTATATTTTCATCGATCATTCTTTGAGTTGATATTTCCGTTATAAACGCATCCCAAAGCCCACCATAAAGTTCCAGACTAGCTAGCTTTGCTTCTTCTGACATATCGCTGCGAATAAAGGGTTCCATAGCGGATTTAAATTTACCCACTCTGAAAAGCTGCACTTCTGCTTTTACTTTTTCAAGAAAGCCTAAGTAATAATTTTGAAATCCGCCGTAACCATATAAAAGAGCTGCGCCCTGCGGGTGCATATAAATTTCATCGGCAAAAGAAGCGAGAAGATAAGCCGATTGGTCATAAAGACTGCCATATGAATAGACCTTTTTACCACTTTCTTTAAACTTGGCTATTTTGCTGCCAATATAATGAAGCTTTGATGGGTATGCGCCGCCAAAACGGCTAAAGTCCAAAATAATGGCACTGATATCATCATCTTCAGCGGCCAATTCAATTGCCCTTACCACATCACGTAGGCGCGTGTTGGAGCTAGTGCCGCCACTAAGAAGCTGACCGTAAGGATCACTGCTAAATTCTTCCTGCTCAACGATTGTGCCTTTTAAATTTATCACAAGCGCAGCATTATCCGCTTTTTGGCGGTCATCGGATTGATCAAAAAAGAATGCCCCCAGAATAATTGAGGTAAAAATCACCAGCACTATAAGAAACAGAAAAGTTCCTACAAATGACTGTAGTTTTCTGACAAATTTCCAAAAAGATTTTATAAAACTCATATAGGCCTCGCGTGATTAATATTATCTGAAAATCAATCTATTACATTGTCACATTTTAATCACGCATTTTCGTCTGATAATTTTTAAGCATTTATAATCACTTTGATTGACTCTTCTTTTTATCCTTCTATTATGGCCTTGCTATTTTCTCCTAGCGGGAGAGATCATTTATGGCGCCGAAGGAGCAACCGCCCCGGAAACTCTCAGGCAAAAGGACCGCTAGAAATTAAAGCACTCTGGAAAGTGAAGGCTCAGCCTTCCGCCGACGGGGTAAGCCCAAAGTTTGGGTCAAATCTCTCAGGCACCAATGACAGAGGGGGCACCGATAGTACGGGTTTGCGTACTTAACGTGCTCTATCTGGAGAAATAAAATGAGTGTAGAAAATAGTGATCTATTAAAAACACCCTTATATTCATTACACGAAAGCCTTGGCGGGAAAATGGTTCCTTTTGCAGGATACCTTATGCCTGTTCAATATCCGCTTGGCGTAATGGGAGAACATAATCACACAAGAGAAAAAGCTGGCCTTTTTGACGTATCCCACATGGGACAGGTGGTTATTAGCGGTGAAAATGCCGATCAATGGCTTGAAACGCTAGTTCCGGGAAATATTATTGATCTTAAACAAAACCGCATTCGATATACGATGTTCACGGATGATAATGGTGGCATCCTTGATGATCTGATGATTACAAGACGAGAAAACGACATTTTCATGGTGGTGAATGCTGGCTGTAAAGCTGAGGACATCGCCCATATGCGCGCCACTATGCCAGACCATCTTGAACTTACAGAACTGAATGATCGCGCCCTTGTTGCTCTTCAAGGACCGTTAGCCGCAGAAGTATTAGCAAGATTTACTAGTGGCGCAGATGAAATGGACTTTATGTCCTACGGCGAAGTGGAGATTTGCGGCGCCAAGTGTTTCATCAGTCGCTGTGGCTATACTGGTGAAGACGGTCACGAAATTTCAATTCTTGCCGCTAACGCTGAGGAAGTTTGCAATGCTTTACTCGGCGAACCAGAAGTTGAAGCTATCGGCCTTGGCGCAAGGGATAGTCTGCGCCTTGAAGCGGGACTCTGCCTTTACGGTCATGATATAACCACGAAAACCTCCCCCATTGAAGGGGCGCTTCAGTGGTCAATCGGTAAACGCCGCCGCGAGCAGGGTGGCTTCCCCGGTGCTGATAAAATACTAGGCCAGCTTGCAAGCGGTGATATTGCCCGCAAACGGGTTGGTATTTTACCGGCAGGGCGCGCCCCTGCCCGTGAAGGTACAGAAATTTTAGACGCGGGGGATAATGTGATCGGCGTCATTACCAGTGGTGGTTTTGGCCCCACTTTTGGCGCTCCCATTGCTATGGGATATGTCGATTTAAAATATTCTGCGGCAGAAACACCAATTTTTCTTCAAGTCCGTAAAAAGAAACTTGAAGCGAAAGTCGCAAACATGCCGTTTGTTGCACAAAATTATTATAGAAAACCGAAATGAGAAGGGAAAAGTTATGACAACTTATTATTCAGAAGACCACGAATGGATCAATGTTGAAAGCGGCGTTGGCACGGTAGGCATTACCGATTACGCACAAAATGCACTCGGTGACATCGTCTTTGTTGAGGTGCCAGAAGTTGGCGATGAACTCGCCAAAGGTGACGAGGTTGCGGTTGTTGAAAGTGTCAAAGCCGCATCAGAAATTTATTCACCGGTCACCGGTGAAATAACCGCCGTCAACGAAGATCTTGAAGACAATGCTTCACTGGTAAATAGCTCCGCCGGTGGCGATGGCTGGTTCTTTAAAATCAGTATTTCTGATGATAGTGAACTCGAAGGCCTTATGGATGCGGATGGCTATAAAACGTTCACAGCCGGACTAGAGTAAAAATAATATAATTTAAGGTTTAACCACATGCGTTATTTACCACTTTCAACCGATGACAGGGCAGAAATGCTCGCAAAGATCTGTGTAGAAAATATCAACGATCTATTCGTAGATGTGCCAAATCATGCTTTGCTAAAAGGGCTAGTTGATCTTCCTAATCATATGACAGAAATGGAAGTCGAACAGAATTTCGAAGCCTACAGCGCAAAAAGTGTTGCCGCGGGTTCGGTACCGTTTTTTGTTGGTGCCGGGGCTTATCGCCATCATGTTCCCGCTTCCGTTGATTATCAAATTCAGCGCGGTGAGTATTTGACGGCTTATACCCCGTACCAGCCGGAAATATCACAAGGCACGCTGCAAACGCTTTATGAGTTTCAAAGTCAAGTCGCGCAAATTACCGGCATGGATGTGGCAAATGCGTCGATGTATGATGGTTCCACCGCCTGCGGTGAAGCGGCGCTTATGGCATGCCGTGTCACGCGTAAAAAACGCATTATTGTTAGTGGCAACCTTCATCCACATTATATTGATGTGGTTAAGAATTTGACCAAATTCACCGATGGTGTGGTGGTAGACAATGACCCTACGCTGAATAAACCTGAGAATCTTATAGATCAGGTTGATGATGATACGGCCTGTGTGATTGTCCAAAACCCTGATTTTTTTGGCAATATTAATGACTTTAGCGATCTAGCCGATGCCCTTCATGAACGAAAAAAATTACTTGTTATTGTTAACACGGAAGTAGTTGCGCTTGGCGCAATTAAGTCACCCGGTGAAATGGGTGCGGATATCGTTGTCGGCGAAGGACAATCAATTGGTAACGGCCTTAATTACGGTGGGCCTTATGTAGGGCTTTTTGCTACACGTCAAAAATATGTCCGCCAAATGCCCGGCCGTCTTTGCGGCGAGACCACGGATGCGGACGGCAAACGCGGTTTTGTGTTGACCTTATCAACGCGCGAACAGCATATCCGTCGCGAAAAAGCGACAAGTAATATTTGCACCAATGCGGGGCTTTGTACGCTGGCTTTTACTATTCATATGACTTTGCTCGGTGAAAAAGGTTATCGCCACTTGGCACAATTAAATCATGCTGGCACAGTGAAGCTCAAAAATAAACTAGCCGGTATTGATGGACTTGAAGTACTCAATGAAACGTTCTTCAATGAATTTACAGTTCGTCTTTCCAACAATGCTGCTGAGGTTGTTGAAACGCTTGTCGAAAATGATGTGATAGCGGGCCTCCCCGTATCCAGACTTTATCCTGATAGGCCTGAACTTAATAATATTTTGATCATTGCCGTTACCGAAACAACATCCGAGGATGATATGGATATTCTGGTAGCAGAACTTAAAGAGGTGCTAAAATGATGAATAATCAGGGACGCCCAACAGGCATAGATGGCACGACAGAAACGTCAAATGCCGGATACGAAACATACACGGGAAACCGTGGTCTGGCACAAGTTGAAGGCCTAATTTATGAAATTGGTGACACACAGCGCACTGGCGTTGATCTTCCTGAAGTGGAAGAGTTTGAAAGCTGCATTGGCGGAGTGACGCGCGATAATGAAATCGGTCTTGCAGGCTTAACGGAGCCGGAAGCCATGCGCCATTATACGCGCCTGAGCCGGAAAAATTATGCTATTGATCTTGGTCTTTATCCACTTGGTTCATGTACTATGAAGCATAACCCACGCCTTAATGAAAAAGTAGCAAGACTGCCCGGCGTCGCGGACATTCATCCGCTGCAACCGATCAGCACCGTACAGGGTGCGCTTGATCTTATTGATACGCTCGCTCACTGGCTTAAAACACTGACCGGTATGCCAGCGGTTGCTATGTCACCAAAAGCCGGAGCGCACGGCGAACTTTGCGGCCTTATGGCCATTAGGTCCGCCCTTGAAGCAAAGGGCGACGCGAGATCTATTGTGCTTGCACCGGAAAGTGCACACGGTACTAACCCGGCAACGGCGGCGCTTTGCGGGTATAAAGTAAAACCGATCCCAGCGACAGAAGATGGCCGGGTTGATCTTGATGCCATGAAAGAAGCGCTTGGCCCGGATGTGGCAGCGATTATGGTCACTAACCCCAACACATGCGGCCTTTTTGAACGTGAAATCATCGAAATCGCCGATGCGGTTCATGCGATCGGCGGGTATTTTTACTGCGACGGCGCAAACTTTAATGCCATCGTTGGTAAGGTTCGCCCGGGTGATCTTGGTGTTGATGCCATGCATATTAATCTGCATAAAACCTTCTCTACCCCGCACGGCGGCGGTGGACCGGGCGCGGGTCCGGTGGTTTTATCCGAAGCCTTGGCTCCCTACGCACCAATTCCATATGTGGTGATGGGCGAAGAAGATTTTGATATGGTAGAGCATGACACGACCGGAAAAAGCTTTGGCCGTATGACAGCCTTTCACGGTCAAATGGGTATGTTTACCCGTGCCCTTGCTTATATGATGTCCCACGGCGCCGACGGCCTTGCCCGCGTTGCCGAAGACAGCGTGCTTAACGCAAACTATGTCCTGGCGAGCCTTAAAGATATTATGAGTGCTAGCTTTGAAGGTCCGTGTATGCATGAAGCGCTGTTTGATGATCGGTTCTTAAAAGATACAGGGGTATCTACCCTTGATTTTTCAAAAGCAATGATTGACGAAGGCTATCATCCGATGACCATGTATTTCCCACTTGTGGTCCACGGTGCAATGCTGATTGAGCCAACGGAAAGTGAAAGTAAACAGTCCGTTGATCAATTTATCGGCATGATGAGGTATCTAGTCGAAAAAGCAAAAGCCGGAGATACAGGCCGCTTCACAGGCGCGCCCTATAATGCCCCGCTAAAACGGCTAGACGAAACGGGAGCGGCGCGAAATCCGGTATTACGCTGGACCGCAGCAGAATAAAAGAAAGGCCGGAGATGATCCGGCCTTTTTTATTTTATTTGATGGTCTTGATATCCATATCGTAATAATTGCAAGTCTTCAGATCTTTTTCCCACAATATTCTGTTTTCCAATGTTTCTAGGGCTCTGCCATAAAGATGCAAATGGCGCGTACTTTCCCCTTCGTTTATCGCAATGGCGTGAATATCATCGGGCAAAAGACAGATACCCTGCCCCGGCTTTACAACAATTGTATCGGTTAGCTGGATTGGCCTCATCCCGGGTTCAAGCGGGCCTTCTGCATCAGGTGTATAAACATAATTAAATTCTTCACCTTGCGCAGCCGTGACACAGGCCCATGTAGTATGGTTATGGGGCGGGGCATATTTCCCTTTATGCATAACGTTTAGATAAAGCGCGTAACTGTCATCATCATCTTTGGCAATCAGATAACGGTTTTGGATTTTGCCGTCCAAAGGTGCGGCGAATTGATCCTCAGCCCAATATTCCCCTTTACCCGCGAGCGCAATCATCACTTCTTTCACCTGCTCAAGATTTTCCCGGCTAACCTCAACCGGGCCTGCCAAATTTCTGACTTTATTCATGATAACTTCTAATTCTTGTTCTCTTTTTTCTGAAACTGAACTCATTTTTATTTCTTTCTATAGTCGATTAATTTGTCAGCGATCTTGATTGAAAAATCGTGATAAGGTTGCCCCGCCGTATTTGACATCCAAACAAAGCCGATATCATGTTCGGGAATCATGATTATATAGGCCCGAAAGCCGTCATTACCACCATGGAAAATAGTTTCAACATCACCCTGCATGCGCCGCTGCCAGCTAAAGCCGACCTCATCGAATTTACCGAAAGCCGGTTGCCACATTTGATCCAAGATTTCTTTTTTGAGTATGCGGTTACCGTCTAGAGAGCCGCCATTTAAATTAAGCTGCACCCAGCGCGCCATATCATCAATGTTGGATATCAGTGTTGAGCTTGGCCCGTGCATACGATTATAGGGATATACATCAGCAACCCGAAGCTCGCCGCTCTGCGGACTATGAAGGCTGTTTAAATTTGTCATATCCGCTTCTTGAATAAGCAGCGTGCTATTCATCATCCCGGCCGGGATAAGAATATTTTCACGCACGTAATCTTCAAAGGAAATACCTGATGCCTTGGCGATCACATCGCCGAGAAGCTCATAACCGGTATTGCAATATTGAATGACCGTTTCCGGCTCATGGGTCAGGAACTTATGGGATATAAAATCGCGAACGAACCGCTCAAGCGCCCCTTCATCATACTGCGGATTATGCCACGGATTACTGTCAAAATCAGGCATGCCGGAAACATGGCTGGCAAATTGACGAATGGTCAGGTCTTTATAACGGTTATCGACAAGCCTAAAATAGGGAACGACATCAACCACAGGCTTATCCACATCAAGCTTGCCCTGATCATGCAGCTGCATCAGCGCCGTGCCGACAAAAGTTTTAGTGACCGACGCCATATGAAAAAGAGAGGCGTTTGTTTCCGGCTCTTCCGTGTACATATTCTTAATGCCGTAAGTTTTCTTGAACAGCGCCCCATCGCTGGAAACCACAGAAAAGACAAAACCCTGAATATCATTTTCCACCATCATTTCTTCAATGATCGGTGTAAATATTTCATTTAGTTCTGCTTCATCAGCAAATGTATAAACCGGCCCGATAAATATGAGCAGAAGGAGGCTTTTAAATATTTTCCCCATATTTTTATCCCTTATGTTTGTCCCGTCCCTGTTTTTAGTACGGTTAGGCCGCTATTGCAATAAATGATCGGTTGACGTAGCAACAAGTATGCGGTTTTATAGGGCGTAATAAATATAAAATATATGGGAGAAATTCAAATGCCATTTAAGAAATTGGTACTGGCCGGGGCTAGTCTTGCCTTTGCTTTTAACATCGCAAATGCCGCCGATGTACCGCCGCAGGAACTACCGATGATCCATCAAATGGTGAAAGATGTATCAGCGTCACGTATTGAGGCTGACATTAGAAAACTGGTCAGCTTCGGAACCCGTCACACCCTATCCGACACTGTATCGCAAACCCGCGGAATTGGCGCGGCGCGGCGCTGGATATTCGCAGAATTTGAAAAAATCAGTGCTGATTGTGGTGGCTGCCTTGAAGTGATGTATATCAGTGATACCGTAACCGGTGGCCGCATCCCAGAGCCAACCGAAGTGGTTAGCGTTATTGCCATTCAGCGCGGCGAACATGACGGGGAGCGCTATGTTTCCATGTCCGGCGATATTGATAGCCGCGTTTCCAACCCGCTTAATGGCGTGGATGATAGCCCGGGCGCTAATGATAACGCCTCCGGCATGGCTGGTGTTATTGAAGCCGCCAGGGTGATGAGCAAATATAAATTTGCCGGATCCGTTATTTACATGGGCCTTTCCGGTGAAGAACAGGGCCTATTTGGTGGTCAGATTGTTGCTAAACATGCGCTTGCAAATGACTGGCGCATTAAAGCGGTTCTTAATAACGATATGATCGGCAATATTACCGGTATTAACGGCGTCACTAATAACACCACGGCGCGTGTTTTTTCAGAAGGCACGCGCGACGTTGAAACTGAGGAAGAAGCGCGCGCAAGGCGTTTTGCCGGTGGTGAAGTAGACAGCCCATCACGGAACATTGCCAGATTTGTTGACCGTCAGGCTGATAAATATATCCCTAATTTAGACGTTATGATGATTTACCGCCTTGACCGTTTTGGTCGCGGTGGTCATCACCGCCCGTTTAACGCGGTTGGTATTCCCGGTGTGCGGATTATGGAAACAAACGAACATTATGACCGCCAGCATCAGGATATCCGCGTTGAAGACGGACGTCCTTACGGTGATGTGCTTTCCGGCGTAAATTTCGCCTATGCCGCGAAACTCACCTCATTAAATATCTCAGCCCTTGCCGAAATGGCTGCCGCACCGCCTTTCCCGGCTGATGTAACCTTAAAAGGTGCCGTTCGCGCTTCCGCCGTCATAAGCTGGTCAAAACCAACCGGCGCAATGGCAGAAAACCTCGCCGGATATAAAGTTTACTGGCGTCTAACGGACGGCAATCAATGGACCCACAGCAAATATGTCGGTGACGTTGATACATATATCTTCGAAAATCAAGTGATAGATAACTATTACTTCGGCGTAGCAGCAGTTGCAAAAAACGGCGCAGAAAGCCCAGTCGTTTTCCCAGGACCGATGGGCAGCTTCGGCGGGTATTAAATTCGAAGATTTATTTTTATAATTAAGGCCGGGTTATGCTCGGCCTTTTTTTGTTTGAAGAAGGTAATAGAGAATACCAAGGGCGAGATAGATGATGGCGCCTATGGTGCGGCCTTGGCTATCCTGAAAAACAAGAAATAGGAAAGCCAGCGAGATAATAATAGAACCAAGTCCCCAGAACTTAAGCCAGTTTTCAGAAATTTTAAATTCTGATTTCTGATATTCGTCGCTGGCTTTTTTAAAAACATAAAGCAGAGAAAGTCCGATGATTGCCTGATAGATCAGGGTAATGGCAGAAACCCAAACCGCATATTCCATCACCGTTTGGCCAAGCATTAGCGAAATAATTGAGAGTATAATCACCAAAATAACCGCTAGCGTCGGGCGGCCACTGGCGCTACGTTCAGGCAAAAAGCGCGCAGAGGCAAGTCCCGCTTCCGATAAAGCAATAATATCACGCGAGGCCACTAATATAAGGGCGTTGACAGATGTTGCCGCAGCACCGATGGCGGCAATCGTTACAAATACTGCTCCTATGTCACCGAATAATATTTCAGCAAGCCGGGTAACCGGCGCATCCATCCCGGCGAGCGTCTGCCATTCAATATTTCCAACCAAAGTAAAAGAAAGCGCGATATAGGTGATGAGCACCACAATAAAACTAACAGCAAGGCCAATAGGAATAGTTCTGGCGGGATTTTTTATCTCACCGGCCATTTCCATGACGACCATAAATCCCCCGTATGAGAAAAAAGCAGGAACCACTGCCAAAATAACAGCGTCCCACCCCGTTGGTATCATTGGTGATAGATTTGCGGCCTCGACACCGTAAAGGCCACCGAAGGAGACGGCGACTAGTGCAATCATGAAAAGAACAACAATAAATGTCTGAATTTTTACCAGCACATCGGCACCACCAAGATTTAACAGGCCGAATAAAAGCACCACCCCAAAAGCCGCAACGGTTTTATCAATCATCGGCAAAAATACATTCAAATATTCACCAAATCCAACAGCAATTAAGGCAATAGCGAATATATAAGCGGCAAGCATCAACCAGATCGTAAGAAATCCCCCTAGCGGCGAAATAAGCCTGCTAATCGCAATAAACCCAGCACCGGGCTGGGGGTAAAGACTGCCAATCTGCGCTGCCGCCACACAGGCAAAAAGAGCAATAACGGCAGCAAGGCTATAAGCGATGACCACCGCAGGACCGACACTGCCGGCAAGTTGACCGGGAAGAACGAAAATAGATGCGCCGATCACATAACCGACGACCGTGGCAATAACGCCTACTAGGCCAAATTCTCGCTTCATCTTTTCCCCTTTATTATTTTAGAATGAGCAGTCTTCAAACACCTTCGTCACATCACCGTTCCAGCCGCCGTTATAACAGTCTAGCATAAGCTGGGCAGTAGTTTTGCCGCTCTCGACGGTTTTATAAAGTGATTTAAGGAAGACACGTTCGTCTTCGCCGGCGTTGTTGGTCAAAGCACGTCGCTCTAAACCACCTGCGGAAATATCAAGCATTTGCTTGGCGAGGTCCTGAACGGTGCCGTTTCTAAAAGGCACATTGAGCGCGTCTCTAGGCACATTGTCCCTTAAGTGCTGATGTTCCTCGTGGGTCCAGTTTTTGATCATGTCGTATGCGGCGTCCAGCGCCTGATCATCATAAAGAAGGCCAACCCAAAGGGCCGGAAGAGCACAAATTTTGCTCCAGGTGCCGCCGTCGGCGCCGCGCATTTCGAGAAATTTCTTTAAGCGCACTTCCGGGAATAGCGTGCTCATATGATCTTCCCAGTCGGCAATGGTCGGAATTTCGCCTTTAAAACCTTCGAGCCGTCCGTTCATGAAATCTTTGAATGATTTACCGGATACATCGTGATAAGTGCTTCCGCGATTAACGAAATACATTGGCACATTGAGCACATGATCCACATAAGCTTCAAAGCCCATACCGTCTTCAAAAACGAAAGGCAGGATGCCGCAGCGGTCCGGGTCTGTGTCAGTCCAGATGTGGGAGCGGTAACTTTGAAAACCGTTTGGCTTTCCCTCAAGAAAGGGTGAAGCGGCGAATATGGCTGTGGCCAAAGGCTGAAGAGCAAGCGAGACACGGAATTTTTTCACCATGTCGGCTTCTGAGGAATAATCGAGATTAACTTGGATGGTGCAAGTGCGCAGCATCATATCAAGGCCGAGACTGCCTTTCTTGGGCATATAGTCGCGCATGATTTTATAGCGGCCCTTGGGCATAATTGGAACGTCTTCGCGCCTAGAGATAGCATTAAAGCCCATACCGATATAATTTATGCCGAGCTTTTCACTAACCGCCTGGGCCTGGCGTAAATGACTTGTGCTTTCAGCGCAGGTCTGGTGCAGGGTTTTTACCATCGCACCGGATAGCTCAAGTTGCCCACCGGGCTCAAGAGTAACCGACTGGCCATCTTTTTTAAGGCCGATGATGTAATCGCCCTCCATCATAGGTTCCCAGTCAAATTCTTTTTGAAGCGCAAGAAGGATGGCTTTAATACTGCGCTCACCTTCATAAGGAACTGGTTTATGGCTATCAACGCAATAAACAAATTTTTCATGTTCTGTGCCAATAGTCCATTCACTTTTCGGCTTTGAGCCGGAAGCTATATAATCGATCAGTTGCTGCTTGGATTCTACCGGGGAATTTCTGGAAATGTTGCTCACGAATAAGCCCTCTTATTATTGCCTGATTTTTACATTAATCATCATGTGGTCATTATGGATATAATGTCAATAGGCCGTCTCTAACTTCATATCCACTGAGTTGATTTAGAAAACTCATCCCGAGTAAGGAAATATCCAGCTCGCCCTGATTAACAAAGCCTTCGACATTTTCCACTCTTATAGGCCCGACAATAACAGAGTCGAATTTTACCGGGGCACTATAAACGGTGCCATTGGCGGTAGACGCTGGTATTGAGAATGAGAGCTGATCCAGATCATAGCCAATTTTTTCGGCGTCCTGCATATTAAGAACGATGTGAGTCGCCCCAGTATCAACCATGAAATCTATTTCGCTGCCGTTTATGTCTGCTTTGACAAAATAATGGCCGCTTCTGTCGGCGCGGTAAGTTATGGCATTTTCGTCCATTATGCCTGCCGCCGGATTAAATTCAGCGGCCAGACGGCCGTTGCCGTTCCAGATCGAATAACCAAGTCCCAATATACCAAAAATAAGCACCCACCCAGCGATATTACGAAGTGACTGGCCAGGATTGCTTAGCACATGACCGATCAGAGCCGCACCTATTAGCGCAAGAAGTAAAAAATCATACGCGAGGCTCGCTGCAAGTCCCGTTGATAAGCCGTCACTTAAAAACCAGGCAATAGCGGTAATGACAATAACAACAGCAATTACAAATATGATAAATGACCGGCTGGATTTCTTATCTGATTCCGGTTCATTATCATTAGGGGGTTTCCCCCATGGTGAATGCTCGCTACCTCTCAACTAGACCAATCTCCCATAAATGATTGCCATAATGAAATCGCCGAAACAGCAGCAGTATCGGCGCGCAGTATTCGCGGGCCAAGCGTTATTGGAATTGTGTTGCTATGCGCTCTGATCATTTGTCTTTCTCCTTCATTAAAGCCGCCTTCGGGACCTATCAGGATTGCCCATTTGTCGCCTTCACTGGTAATTTCTTTTATCTGAACCGCGTCGCCTGCTTCATCGCAAAATAAAATCATGCGGTCCTCGGGCCATTTATCTAAAACGTCATCAAGTGAGCTTATGGGATCAATATCAGGCACCGACATACGGCCACATTGCTCTGCGGCTTCGGTAGCATTGGCGATAAGCTTGCCCTGTTTTATACGTTCCAAGTTTGTCCGTTTTGTGACTACTGGAAGCATACGGGCAACACCGAGTTCTGTTGCCTTGCCAATCATATAATCAATGCGGGCCTTTTTTATTGGCGCAAACAGATACCATAAATCCGGCTCGCTCGTTTGCTCGGCGATTTTTTCACGGATGGTGATATTGGCCTTTCCTTTGCCAAGCTTCGTTATTTCCGCGAGCCATTCGCCCGAACGACCATTAAATACTGCAATATGCTCACCCATTTTAAGACGCATGACATTAACCAGATAATGCCCCTGATTATCCGTTACCAGATAAGTGGCGCCCGCTTTCATTTCTATATCAATATATAGACGTGTTCTTGAACTTTTATTCGACATTTGACCTTGGGTCCTGACCCTAATTCAGTTATGACTATAGTCATATGATAAGCATCAAACACATAAAGACAAATGACAAAATTAGAAGAACGGATAAAAAAAGCTCCTGAAGACACAGTAAAGCAAAGCTGGGTCCACAGATTATCGCCAGATTTTGCCTGGGGCTATCTTCAGTTGATGCGCGCTGATCGGCCGATCGGCACATGGCTTTTACTATGGCCAGCCCTTTGGTCTATTATTCTGGCCAGTCATTATTACGGCGATATTTCGGCCCTCCCCAATATTAAGCTGCTATTGTTATTTGCGCTTGGTGCGTTTGTTATGCGCGGGGCCGGATGCGTGGTTAATGATCTTTGGGACCAAAAAGCAGACGCGAAGGTAGAGCGAACCAAAGACCGCCCCCTCCCCAGTGGCCGGGTATCACGCTTTGGGGCTTTAGTCTTTCTTGGCGCGCTCTGCATGGTCGGTCTGCTTATCCTTTTAAGGCTTAATCCGTTTGCACAAATTGTCGGTGCCAGCTCGCTGGTGCTGATCGTGATATATCCGCTTATGAAGCGCATCACTTATTGGCCGCAATTGATGCTTGGCTTTACTTTTAACTGGGGAGCGCTTCTTGGCTGGGCTGCCGTTTCGGGCAGCTTAGAGCTACCGGCGATCATTCTTTATATTGGCGGCATTTTCTGGACGCTGGGATATGATACAATCTATGCCCATCAGGACAGAGAAGATGACGCCATGATCGGTGTTAAATCTACCGCACTTAAGTTTGGTGAAAAAACACACAGATGGTTATCGGCTTTTTATTTCTGTTCGTTTTTGCTGTTTTTAGCGGCAGGATGGCTTTCCAAAATGAATGTAGCTTTTTATTTCACGATGATTATTGCTGCGGCGCATCTTGTTTATCAGTTAAGAACGCTCGATATTGACGACCGTGAATTATGCCTTAAGCTGTTTAAATCAAACCATCATTTCGGACTGATCGTATTTATTTGCTTCCTTATCGGTCATCAATTTTAATGTTCTATTAAAAGAAGCCAAATCTGTTCTTGATTTCCTGACCATAATTGAGCATTGTATGCTTCTTTTTGAAGGAAAAGGTCTTTTGAACCGCCATTTTGAGGCGAATTTAGACGAAATGAATTTTTATTATAGAGGGAAGTAATGACTAATATTTACATGATAATTGTGGGGTGTGGTGTAGTTGCATTGTTATACGGCATTTACGCTACAAAAAGGGTAATGGCTTTTGATACAGGTAACGAAAGAATGCAGGAAATTGCTTCTGCCATTCAAGAAGGTGCCGCAGCCTATTTGAACAGACAATATAAAGCCGTAGCAATCGTCGGCGTTGTCGTTGCGATAGGACTGTTTCTATTGCTTGGTGGCCATGTGGCGATCGGTTTTATTACCGGTGCCGTACTGTCCGGTGCTGCCGGGTATATAGGAATGAACGTTTCCGTTCGCGCCAATGTCAGAACATCACAGGCCGCTTCCGAAGATATCGGTAAAGCGCTTGATGTAGCCTTTACATCCGGCGCCATTACAGGAATGCTTGTTGTTGGGCTCGGCATATTAGGTGTTGCTCTTTATTATATATATATGGTTACTTCAGGTGCTGATGTGCGCTTTAACCTTGAAGGTCTTATTGGTCTTGGTTTTGGTGCTAGTCTTATTTCCATCTTCGCCCGTCTTGGCGGCGGTATCTTTACAAAAGGTGCTGACGTTGGTGGTGACATGGTTGGTAAAGTTGAAGCCGGCATCCCAGAAGATGATCCCCGTAACCCTGCGACAATTGCTGATAACGTTGGTGACAATGTTGGTGACTGTGCCGGTATGGCAGCGGATCTGTTTGAAACATATGCCGTAACAATCGTTGCAACCATGCTTATCGCATCGAGCGCTTTTGTTGAAACTTCCGTTGAAAACATGATGATCCTACCGCTTATGATCGGTGCATTAAGTATTATCGCATCAATCGTTGGTACATTCTTTGTTAAGCTTGGCTCTGGTTCAGAAAATATTATGGGCGCGCTTTATAAGGGTCTTATCGTTAGTGCGCTTGTTGCAGCGGCGCTAATTTTCGGAATGTTCAATCAATATGATATATTCTCAGGCGCTCAGATGACAAATGGCACAACGCTTACTTCCATGAACCTTTATTACTGTGTTCTTACAGGTCTTGGCGTTACAGGATTACTCGTTTGGATTACTGAATATTACACAAGTACTGAATACCGTCCTGTTAAAGTGATCGCCGAAGCATCGGAAACAGGTCACGGAACAAACGTAATTCAGGGACTTGCCATTTCAATGGAATCAACGGCCGTTCCGGTGATTATCATTTGTGGTGGTATTTTCCTTGCTTATACACAAGCCGGTCTGTTCGGAATTTCAATTGCCGCTACTGCAATGTTATCCCTTGCCGGTATGGTTGTTGCGCTTGACGCATATGGCCCGGTTACTGATAACGCTGGCGGTATTGCTGAAATGGCAAAACTGCCGGAAGACGTTCGCAAAACAACTGATAAACTTGACGCGGTTGGTAACACAACGAAAGCGGTTACAAAAGGTTATGCTATTGGTTCAGCAGCGCTTGCAGCACTTGTGCTCTTTGCAGCTTATACCGAAGAGATCGCGCATTATATGCCGCAATATGCTGATATTACCTTCCCGCTTCAGGATCCGTTTGTTGTGATCGGTCTGTTCATTGGTGGTATGCTTCCTTACCTATTTGCGTCCATGTCAATGCTTGCTGTTGGCCGTGCGGCTGCCAGCGTGGTGGTTGAAGTACGTCGCCAGTTTAAAGAAATCCCTGGCATTATGGAAGGCACAGGCAAACCTGAATATGGTAAAGCCGTTGACCTTCTAACCAAATCAGCGATTAAAGAAATGATCGTACCGTCGCTTCTTCCGCTTCTTGCACCATTTGTGCTGTTCTTTGTGGTCTATTTTGTAGCCGGTGACATTGTTCCTGCCTTCCAGGCGCTGGGCGCGATGCTGCTTGGTACCATTATCACGGGACTATTCATTGCGATCTCAATGACATCCGGTGGTGGCGCATGGGATAATGCCAAGAAATATATCGAAGATGGTAACCACGGCGGTAAAGGTTCAGAAGCCCATAAAGCTTCCGTAACCGGTGATACAGTTGGCGATCCTTATAAGGATACAGCTGGTCCGGCCGTGAACCCGCTTATTAAAATTACCAATATTGTTGCAATTCTTCTTGTAGCGATTGTTGCTAAATTAAACATTGGCTAATTGCTGAAATTAAGACTTTTGAAAAGCCCCGCTTCATGCGGGGTTTTTTTTATGAGAAAATTACTGACAAAGTGATATTATTGGCTATATTGCGCCTCGTTATGAAACCTGAACAGCGAAAGTAGCCAAAATGCCGTTAATTAACAAAATCAGTGCCGGACTTAATCCACCGGAAGAGATTAATGTAATCATTGAAGTACCGGTCGGCGGTGCTGCTGTTAAATATGAAATGCATAAACGCAGTGGGGCGATCCTTGTGGACCGTATTCTTCATACGCCAATGCGTTATCCGGCAAACTATGGCTATATCCCGCATACGCTTTCCGATGATGGCGACCCGTGTGATGTTCTTGTGGTGGTTGGTGAGCCGCTGGTGCCAGGATGCATTATCCGCGCCCGGCCAATTGGGGTACTTCTTATGGAAGACGAAGCAGGCGGAGACGAGAAAATTCTCGCCGTTCCAGATTTTAAAACCGACCCGACTTATAAAAATGTCCATAAACACACCGACCTTCCGGAACTTCTTCTAAATCAGATCCAGCATTTCTTTGAGCATTATAAAGACCTTGAAGAAGGCAAATGGGCCAAAATCATCGGCTGGGAAGGCCCTGAGATTGCAAAGAAGCTAATCTTGGAGGCCATTGGCCGAGAAAACGCCGCCCCCAAAGACGAAGAAGAGTAAATTTACTCTTATCATTTAAGCTTATTTCTCTTATAACAAGTCATGACTTATTCATCACTTAGAGATTTTATTGAAAAGCTTGAAAGCACGGGCAATCTGGTTCGGATTTCCGAGCCGGTATCGGCCGATCTTGAAATGACCGAAATTGGACGGCGGACGCTTGCGAAAGGCGGCCCGGCGCTACTTTTTGAAAATGTAGTGAAGTGCGACGGCAGCAAAAGTAACATGCCCGTACTAACTAACCTTTTTGGCACGGTCGAGCGAGTAGCCATGGGAATGAACGCAACAGCGCAGGAGCTTCGCGGCATTGGTGAAACACTGGCCGAGCTAAGACAGCCCGAACCACCGCGCGGATTTAAAGATGCGCTTGATAAGCTTCCTATTTTAAAAAAAGCCATGACCATGCGGCCGAAGACGGTAAAATCCGGCCCGGTGCAGACGCTCGTAATGACCGGTGATGATATTGATCTGAACGCGCTACCAATACAGAAATGCTGGCCAAATGACGCAAGCCCACTGATCACATGGCCGCTTGTGGTTTCAAAAGGCCCCAGCACCATTAAAGAAGATGATTATAATCTCGGCATTTACCGGATGCAGGTGCTTAACAAAAATCAGACATTGATGCGCTGGCTTAAACACCGCGGTGGTGCACAGCATCATCGCAGGTGGAAAGCTGAAAAGCCGGAACCGTTTCCGGTTGCCGTGGTGCTCGGCGCTGATCCGGCGACTATCCTTGGCGCGGTGACCCCGGTACCCGATACACTAAGTGAATATCAATATGCCGGGCTACTGCGCGGCGAAAAAACAGTTTTAGTTGACTGTAAAACCATTCCCTTAAAAGTGCCCGCCACCGCAGAGATTGTAATAGAAGGCCACGTGTCGCTTGATGATTACCGCGACGAAGGCCCATTTGGCGATCATACCGGTTATTATAACAGTGTGGAAAAATTCCCGGTCTTTACCGCCACGGCCGTTACCATGCGAAAAGACCCTATTTATTTATCGACCTATACCGGTAAGCCGCCGGACGAACCATCGGTTCTTGGTGAAGCGCTTAATGAAGTGTTTATTCCGCTGCTGCAACAACAGTTTCCCGAAATTGTTGATTTCTGGTTACCGCCGGAGGGATGCTCATACAGGGTTGCCGTTGTATCAATTAAAAAGGCTTACGCCGGTCACGCCAAGCGTGTGATGATGGGGGTGTGGTCATACTTAAGACAGTTTATCTATACCAAGTTCGTGATCGTCGTTGATGATGATATCGATGTTCGCGACTGGAAAGAAGTGATCTGGGCCATGTCAACACGCATGGATCCAGCGAGGGATACCACGCTCACTGAAAACACACCGATTGATTATCTTGATTTCGCATCGCCAGTTTCTGGACTGGGCGGTAAAATCGGCCTTGACGCCACCAATAAGATGGACGGCGAAACGAACCGCGAATGGGGAGAGCTTATCGAAATGGATGATGACGTTATAAAGGCCATTGACGAAAAATGGTCAAAATTAAATATAAAACTGGATAAAGAATGAGTGAAGCAACAATGTCCCCGGATCAGCTGGCTGATTTAGTTAATAAGGCTAAGGAAGCCGGCGCTGATCAAGCTGATGCGGTATATTATACTGGAGATTCAAGTTCGGTCACTTGGCGGCTTGGCAAGCTTGAGGATATTGAGCGGTCAGAAAATTCAGACCTCGGCCTTCGGGTTATTATCGGCAAAAATCAGGCTATTGTTTCCTCTAGTGATATGAGCGCAGAAACGCTTGATGAGCTGGTATCACGGGCCCTTGATATGGCCAGAAACACACCGGAAGATCCTTATTCAGGGTTAGCCAGTAGAGAGCTTCTCGCCTTTTGTGATTTACCGGAACTTGATTTATATGACGAGCGTAATTTAAGCGAAGAAGAATTAAAAGATATGGCCGCGGAAGCGGAATCCCATGCCCTTGAAACAGATGGCATCACGAATTCCGAAGGCGCCGGCGCAAGCTTTAGCAAAGCACGGATCACCCTTGCCAATACGGATGGTTTTTTAGGCTCTTACCATTCAAGCAATTATGGCTGCAGCATTTCGGTTATCGCGGGCGAAGGCTCCACAATGGAGCGGGATTATGCCTGGACATCACGTCGCCATTTTGAAGATCTTGAAAGCCCTTATAAAATTGCCCGTGAAGCGGCCGAGCGGACCTTAAAGAAACTGAACCCCCGTAAAGCCGAGACTTGTGAAATTCCGGTGGTTTATGACCCGCGCGTATCACGCACCCTAATCGGTCATCTGGCCGGTGCCATTAACGGAACGTCAATTGCCCGCGGCACCAGTTTCCTGCTTGAAATGATGGACAAACAGATTTTTCCAGAAAATATCAACATCACTGATAACCCGCATATCCTGCGCGGTCCGTCATCACGCCCATTTGACGGCGAAGGGGTGAAAAACGCCCCGCTGGCTATCACCCAGCAAGGTATGCTGCGCAATTGGGTGCTCGATAGCACAAGTGCCCGCCAACTTGATTTGGTGAGCAATGGCCGGGCCAGTCGCGGCACATCATCACCGCCATCACCGTCAACAACAAACTTATTTATGGAGGCGGGAAGCATTAGCGCTAAAGACCTGATAAGCGATATTAAGGACGGCTTTTATGTCACCGAACTTATTGGTAGCTCCGTCAACGGCATCACTGGCGATTATAGCCGCGGCGCCAGCGGCTTCTGGATCGAAAATGGCATCCTCACCTACCCCGTCAACGAAATAACCATCGCCGGAAACCTAAAAGAAATGTACATGCAAATGACCGCCGCCGATGACCTAGAAATTAAATACGGCACCGATGCACCGACGGTGCGGATAGACAAAATGATGCTAGCGGGGAGTTAGCAATTAATTAAGCTCCTTCAGTATATGATAGCCGATAAATAAATTGGTTAAAAAGATGCTGGAAATAAAAAACATTAGTAAAGCTTACGGCGCGGTAAAGGCGGTTCGGGATCTGTCTTTTACCGCTCATGAAGGCAATATTACGACCTTGGTTGGTGCTAATGGGTCGGGGAAAACGACAACTTTAAGAACTATTGCCGGGTTGATCGTTCCTGATCAGGGGTCCATTCATTTAAATGGTTTTCATGTTCAGAAGGAAACCATTAAAGCACGCCAGCAGCTGGGCATTTTCCCTGATATTTTCGGGCTTTACCCGCGTCTTACGACCATTGAACATCTTGAATATTTTGGCAAGCTTCACGGCTTAAAGGGCGACACCCTTAAAACCGCCATTCAGAATACCTTGAAAATTCTGAAAATGGAGGACATCGCAGATCGTCGTACAAAAGGCTTTAGTCAGGGGCAGCGAATGAAAGTCGCACTCGGCCGCGCCTTTATCCATTCACCAAAAGTATTAGTGCTTGATGAGCCAACGAGGGGACTTGATATTTTTAACGTGCGGCTGCTACGGGATCATCTTCGCGATTTAACAGATCAGGGTATCTGCATCCTGATGTCCTGTCATGTGATGGCAGAGGTGGAAGACTTATCCGATAAAGTTGTTTTCATGGCCGACGGACAGAAAAAAGCATCCGGATCACCCAAAGAGCTCATCGAAAAATCAGGCGCGCCAAATTTGGAAGAAGCGTTTGTGAAATATGTCAGTTAGAGGAATGATGCTTTGCTAAACAGTATAATTACCATCGCCGGGAAAGAAATTAAAGATGCGCTGCGTGATCCCGGATCAATGGTCGCGGCGTTTCTTTACACGGTTATTGGACCGGCCGTGGTCTATACGCTGCTGACTATTTTACCGGGCGCTAACACGGGCACCATTAATAAATCAATCGACATAATCGGCGACGCGCCAAAAATTATTAGCTATTTAAAAGATCAAGATTTTATTCTTGATAATAACTCACCGGTTAAGGTCACCTTGCCGGATAATATTGAGGAGACCCTCGCAAGCGGTAAGCAAAGTAATATTTCCATTGAAGCAAATATGTCAATTGCCAGCACGACCGTCGGCGCGCTTCGAGGCGCGTTATTATCCTATAGCAATTTAATCATTGAAGAGCGGCTTAAGGAATATGATCTGACGCCAGATTATATTTCGCCGATCAAGCTTCAAATTGAAAATTCGGCCCCGACCAATTTTATAAATCAAAGCCTGATTAGCTTAATGACACTGAGCTTTTTTATGGCCATTGCCTTTACGGGCATGAGCCTTTCCATTGATATGACGGCTGGCGAGCGCGAAAGAATGACCTTGGAGCCCTTACTGGCCCAGCCCGTTACTACCGCATCAATTATGACCGGAAAATGGGCCGCGTCGATGATTATGGCGATGCTTGGCAGTGCGGTAACCGTAACATTACTGACCGTTATATTTAGCGTCTCACCAAGTGCGGAAACGGCCAATAGCATTCAGTTCGGCGGCTTTACGGCACTGAAGATATTTATTTACCTCATCCCGTTATGCGCCGTGTTTGCAGCGGTACAGGTTGCCGTAGCCCTTTTCGCCAGAAGCTATAAAGAAGGCATAAAGTCTACATAATTCTGCGTATCTGGAATAACAGCCACGGTGAATTTTTGGTCAATCTCCGGGGCAGGATCACAACTGGTGATAAGCAAGCAGATGCTAGTCATTATAAATAAGTGAGTATAATTTTTCATTATATTCTTCCCTGAGTTTTCAAGAGCTTACCTTAAACAATTTGATTGGTCAAAACATCTAACCGCGAGTGTCTGCTTTCGGCCAAAAGCGGACTCTCAGATAACGGCTCTGGATCATTTAATTCTCA
>Ga0233449_1000383_pt1 | contig 55674 bp, 48 predicted proteins | sample SI_124_October20_FD_183012 | JGI IMG/M metagenome (GOLD analysis project Ga0233449, IMG submission 183012) | Seawater microbial communities from Saanich Inlet, British Columbia, Canada - SI_124_October2016_200_MG | ecosystem: Environmental > Aquatic > Marine > Inlet | place: Canada: British...
CAAAAATTTTGGAAATAAAAGCACACATTTTGGATAAAGTTGATTATTTAATTCGAGAAGGCATGGACGAAAAAGAAGCGACCGAAAAAGCAATTAGGTCAATGGAACACCCACTCTCTTTTGCAACAGCCGAAAACGAAACACAATTTTTTTCCTTTCTAAGAACTGCCTTATTTTTTGGGATTTTTATGACGGTCTTCAGATTTGTATTTGATAAAGCAGATCCAAATCCGATGAACGCAAGCATGATTAATTCACTGTTTTATGCTTTATTCGTTGGAGCGTGGCTGTCTCTTTTCTTCAATTATTATTTTACTTCAAACCCGATAGATCAAAAATCACACAATGCTTTTCACTTCAAAGTTGGCCACTCATTATTGAATCAAATGAGCTCATTTTTCCTTGGCATGATTTATTTGTCCCTCACTTGTGAAATCATATTGTCAAAAATAGGTTTAATAGAAAATAACTACTTTAAACCCAATTTATATGCGTTCATTATTGTTTTAATACTTTTACCTTTGTTGCGACTTTTCTTAATTGAGAGCAACAAATCCATTGTCGTAAGAAAAAAATCGTTCGAATTGCGAAGTTGGTTGACGAAAAACAGGAAAATTGCTTTTAAAGATTTGCTTGCAGTAAACGTAAGAAGCAAATGGTTAAGTTTTTTGCCAATCTTTGGAGAACAAAAATTAAGCCGAGAGATTATTTACCAGGACAAAGCCGGCCAGACAAAATCTTTTTTTATTGATCGAAGTTCAAATTTGCCGAATGCAACACGATTTATTATGATGGCAGAGAAGGCGGTCAAAGAAAATCAAACAGCATCTTAGCCATTCTTATATAAGGCTTTCACCCAATTTGCTTCTTCTTTCGACAAAGCCTTTCCAAGCTTAGAGGCCACCTGAACTTGCATTTCATTTCTTTGTCCAAGCAAAACGCATCCTGTTGGCGCATCTGTAAGCAAAGCATTTACCAACCCATGCATAACGGGATTTTCATTTTGAGGAAATCGCTCTGTAAGTAAATTTTTATTATTTTGCATTTTTTCAATGATATCTGGATTTTGAAAATCTTGAACAGTAGAACGAAAATCGCTTTTTTCAAATTGGGGTGTTTCTGTGTATTTCCCCGTTAAAAGACCGTGTTTAAGGGGAGAGAAAAAACAAACGCCAGCCTTATTTTTATCTATCCAATCTTTTAGGCCACTTGAAGCATACGAATCATCCATCACATTTCGATAAGGTTGAACCACATCAGGATTTACGCGCTCGATATATTTCATCATTTTGGGTAAATACCAATCTGAGAGTCCGATAAATTTTGTTTTTCCTTCTTCTTGAAATCGGCGGACAATATCTAACGCATCATCAAACATTTCGTCTGATTTCCCAAAATTACAATGATGGAGATACATCAAATCCACACAATCCGTTTTTAGATTTTTTAAGGAACGCTCCATATTTTTTTTCATTTGTTCGGGATGATAAAACATAGGATATGCACCTTTATTCCACCCAACTTTTGTGGCGAGAAAAATTGCTTCTCTTGGGATGTCTTTCCATATAGAACCAATGACCGCCTCAGATTGTCCATCTCCATACACATCTGCTGTATCCCAGTGAGTAATGCCACATTCGTATGCTTTTCGTAAAGCCAGTTGGGAATTCTTATCATCCTGTCCAGCCCAACCCACAGCCATAGGCGAACTGGAGCTGTTTCCCCCAAAAGACCATGTTCCTAAACTGACAGTTGGAACCAAAATTCCTGTTTGTCCTAATTTGATTTTTTCCATCATATAATTCCTTAATTTCTGGCTGAAAAATACACAATAAGTAATCGCAATAAACAAAATAATATTAGCCTCTCATTATGAATAAAAAAATGAAAATTGTAGATATTGGCCACACAACAAATAATTTATTTCACGCCATGACTATCCTTGAGACAGCTGTGAGTGAAGCCTCTTTTCACCATGAAACCAAAGCGATAAAAATTATTACAGGACATGGCACAGGGCAACTTCGAGAAGCTGTAAAAGAATGGTGTCAAGAACAAGAGGGCAGGTTTAAGGCTGTGGTTTATGGGGAAAATTTTGATATGTTTAATGCGGACGCGGTAGATATGCGATCAGAATGCAATCAACCTTATGATATAGATTATGGTCGAAAAAATCGTGCCGTTATATATATTTGGCTTTGGTAGGGTTTTACCTAATAACCTTATTAAATTAATGAAGATAAATTGAGGAAAAAAATGGTTGCTGAATCAACAAAATATGATCATCTTTTTAAAAACATTATTCCCAACGCTGTTGGTGGAATTCAGATTTTTGGAAAAGATGATGCTTATCTAAAACCACAAAAATTTGATGACATTACTAATTTTGAAAATAAAATATGGGCAGAATTATTTCAAAATTTAGAATTTTTATTAGACCAATATGCTTCAAAAGAATATCTTTTAGGCCTTAGAACACTTCCGATTCCCAACAATATGTTTCCAGAGTTTGAGGCCATTTCACCGCTTATTGAAAATTCCACAGGATGGAAATTAGTTCCCGTCGCAGGATTTGTGGATGAAGAATTATTTTTTGAATTGAACAAAAACCGAGAGTTTCCCGTTACAGATATTATTCGCCATTCGCCACGTTTTGACGAAAAATACTCAGGAACAGAGATTCAAAACGATGAAGGATATACACCCGAACCAGATATTTTTCATGACGTTCAAGCACATGTACCGTTTTTGATGAATAAGCACTATGCAGATTTTCTTGTGGAAATGGGCGTTTTAGGAAATGAAATTATTAAGGATGAACGAGGATTGGGTTTAGACCTTGTGGCTCATAATTTAAAAAGATTGCAAAACTTTGCTTGGTGGACTTATGAATTTGGTGTTGTTAAAAACACAGGAAAAACAGATAGATTTCGTCGCACGGCCAATGATATTGATTACGAAATATATGGAGCAGGTATTATTTCCAGTTTGGACGAAACAAAAAGTCTTATAGCTTGCGCAAAGGGCGAATCAAAACATTCCGAGTTTAAACCTTTTGATATACAAGAAATCGCAATGACGCGTTTTGACTATAGCACCATACAAGATAGGTATTTTGTAGCGGAGTCTATGGAGTCTGTTTATTCTGAGTTCAGACAGCACAAGGATCTTTTTCGATTTGAGGGGTAAAATGTCAACTAAATTATGTCTATTAGGACCGTTATTGATAATGATATCTTGCACAGGAGCAAACTATCAATCAATGGCTATCAATGAACCTGAAAAATTGATTGGCATGCAAGATTCGCTTTTGGCGAGAGGAAACGCAAACCAGGGTTTAATACAGGCGATAACAAAAGCGCACAACAAGCTGGGACGTGAAGCGCTATACTCCGATAATTTAACAAGCGCGAAAAAACACTTTCAAGCATCTCTTTCTCTTCTTCCAAAAGATACTACAGCAAAATATTATCAGTTTATTGTACAAGGCCGCTTATTAATGGCAACAGGAAAGAAGAATAAAATTTGGGATGCCATTGAAATTTTTGGAAAATGCGCTTGGATCCAAGCCAAGAAGGGGGAGCATCACTATTGGACAGGGCAAGCATACCAGAAGATTGGCGATACAGATTTTGATTTAATTTTAGAAGCATACCAAAAGGCAATTTCTAAAGACCTACCTCCACATCTTCTGATTAAAACAACACAAGCCATTGAAAATCAATCCGCGAGAAAAAAGACATTAGAAGATTTTTGGAAATAAAGTATTTTTGTTGATACACGCAATTTTGAGACATTTTGCTATTACAATTGGTGCTTGACACCATTTGTATTTCGGGTTAAAATCCATACGTCTTTAGTGGGGGAGTCATTAAAGATATTACAAATCCGAGGTAAAAATAATGAAATTAAATTTTAGTTTTAATAGACGAATTTTGTTCGCTATCTGCATTTTTTTTGTTGTAAGTACTTTTGCGTTCTCTAAAGGGATTAAACTTTTTGGTAAAGTCACAGATACTGATGGCGAAAAAGTAAAAAAAGCCACTGTTCAACTTTTAGATGGGAGCGGGAGCGAGCTTGATACGGATAAAACAGGCGGCAACGGAAAATATAAATTCACAAAACTGGAGCCAGGCGAATATACGCTCAAAGCATCTCATGATGAAAAAGGAGCTGGACAAATTTCGGTTATAATAGCAGATGGAGACAAGAAAAAAGAAATAGACATTACACTTCAAGCTACGTCCCAAGCAAAGCTCTTCTCCTCTCAAAAAAGCACCAGGCTACCAGATATTAGCACCGCACCAGAAGCGGTTAAATCTCCTTCGGCGCTAGGCGGATCTGACGAAAGTTTTGTAATTAATGAATTAAATTTTGAGATTAAAAAACTTACGGCTGAATTCAAATATATAAGTCAAGAACTAGACGATTTAAAAGCTTTGAGTAAAATGTGGATTAACCCACTGACCATTTATTCCAAAGAAATTATATTAAAAAATGGTAGCACAGTTTTTGGGAAAATTATTTACCAGGATGACAAATCGCTAAAAGTTGAAACATTGGTTGGATATCTAATTATTGCACGAGATCAAATTATTCGCATTATAGACAATGTAATTACGGAGGATACTCAGGCATATATTCCTGAACAAATTCGGGATTCTTATACCCCACCTCCCATGCCAAAATTGGCAGAACCGCGATATACTTCTACCAACACAAGTTCTCGAAACTATGAAAAACAATTTTCAGCAAACTGCGTTTTGGTCGGAAACATTACGGAGAAAAAAGATAGTCATGGAAATATTATTTTTACAGGTGAATTAAAAAACATTGGCGGTCGTCGTGCAGATTTCACAAAAATCGATTTTGTGTTTAGAAAAAATTGGAGTGGAGGCACCAAAACGCTCACAACCTTTATCAAAGGATCTTACAATACGTTTGAAAGTGGAATTGTCTCAGATGCAAGTCTATTGCCTGGGGCAGTGGGGAGTTTTGAATTATATGTGTCTTCAGAGTTTGGCACTTTTATAGGTTATTCTACGGTTGTTGATTGGGAAGAGTACCAGTAAATATAAACCAATGTTAAAATCATTAATTATTTCGATGTTGTTGTTTTTACCTCAGGTAAAGGGACAACAACAATCCGTAACGGCGGATATTTTCTTTTTAGATTTAGGAATTGTCATAGAACCCAGGACTGGAAATGAAACCTATTCCCACCTTGTAAAGGCACCTGTTGAGGATGCGGTTATTAGAATTAAAAAGATTCAAAGTGGTGCGATTTATACAACAGCTTCAAAAGAAGCGCTCGCGTCTTTAGATCGACTAAACAATCATATGAAAGAACTAGAAAGCGAGCTGAGGCTAGAAATAGAACGGCTCGAAAAAGAAAACACAACTCTTCGCACAGAACTTGTCAATTTCAAACAGCCTAAAGCTTTGAACGTGTCAACCATTAACGGTGAAGCACAAAATCAAGAACACCAAAATGACTTTAACCAAAAAATATATACTAAAGGTGCGATTGCTTATCAAAAGGAAGACTACAAAAAATGCTTAGAACATTTTTCTGCCCTAACGCTTTCTCGAGCCAAACCTAAGACGAGAAGCAATGTTCTTTATTGGATGGGGGATGCCCACCAGCAAATTGGTGATTACGCCAATGCTTTAATAGTCCTAGATCTTTTATTAGAGGACAAATCGTCCAAACAAAAAGATGACGCGCTTGCGCAAAAAGGATTAATTTATCAAAAAACAGGAAAGACAGATTTAGCAAAAGATACCTTTTCTTTATTAATCCACAAATATCCAAAAAGCGAATATGTAACGCTTGCCACACTCGAACTCAATAAATCTAAATCAAAACAACAATGAAAAACACAATCTTAACCTCTTTCGCTTTTATTCTTTTTTGCAGTATAGGGATGAGCGCTACACGCGTTGTCGGCACGCGCCCAGGTTTGATGATGCGCGTTCCCATGACAAGCACAAACCAATCTCCCTACCTGTTCCGAGCTGGGTTTGGGACAGAATTTCACAATTTTAATCCGATGAATACCGCGAAAGGTGTTTATTTTGATATGGAGCTCAAGCGAGGATTTTCTTTTGGTTTTTCTTCAGTGCAAGGTGGAGATACAACCTCTCTTGGATTATTAGGCGAATCATTATTAACGCCACCCATCGAGTTTGGATTTCATTTTCAGAAAAAAGTTTATACCTATAATGATATTTCTATTTCAGTTGGATTACAAGATGTTGTTTTCACAACCGATCCGAGTTCTACAGAATTATTAAGTATTAATACGCAATTATTATCTGCATTTGCAGTATTGGGTAGTGAAAAAAATCTTGGAGAATATAAGTTTAATACATATATGGGATTTGGAACAGGTGGCATTGCACCTTCAGATACCATTGAAGTTATAGATTCGCTAAAAGCAACAAAGTCTGGCGTGTTTTTAGGCTTTTTATTCAAAACACCCTATTTGGAAAAATGGGGTGGATTAGATATAGTGGGTGAATTTGATGGTACGGGCGTCAATGTGGGACTCCGCATCCCCCTTACCTCGGATTACCGCCTAAACCTTGGATTCACCCACTTAGATAAATTACCGGAATGGGCAGTGCGATATTGGCCCGGACACCCAGGATTTACCGTTGGATTTGATATGGTTGTGCCCCGAAAAGATAAAGCAAGTATTTCTGCGCAAGGGCCTTCAGGTGGATTGCTACCTGGCTATAATTCCAGTAACGATTTTACTGTTCCAATGCATCTCGACTCTACCCTTTCTTTGGCCGATTTGGCCGTTTCCACGCTTAGAGATTCCATGTCCCTCATGAATAATGAAATGAGAAATATGATGATTCGCTTGGCTTCCGTAGAGCAGAAAAAACTATTTTTAAATGATTCATTAAAAGCCATTACATTAAAACAAAATGTAGCTGAAAATAATATGAATGAAGCCATGCGACATTTATCAAAATCCTTAAGATATTTTTATGCAGGAGATTATAGAGAAGCACTGAAGGAAGTTGACCTGGCTTTAGAATTAAACCCCAACATGGCGCTGGCTTATGCGCGAAGGGGATCAATCTATTATAAATTAGGAGACGTTCAACGCGCGACGATTAATTGGAATTTAGCTTTACGCTTAGACCCCGAATATGATGATGTTAGAAATATATTGAAAGCGCTTCACGAAGATAGATTGAAATCAACCAGTATTTTTGAGGAGGAATAATTTATGGATTTAGCCATACTTGTAGGTTTAGTTTTGGGCATTAGCTCTATTGTTGGTGGGATTTGGCTTGCCGCTGCTGCTGCTGGCGGAGCCGGTATGGGAGGATTTATCTCGGGGTCTAGTTTTGCGATTGTATTTGGAGGAATGATTGCATCCCTTGCAGTTGCCTTCCCTCTCAAGGATGTTTTAGGTCTTGGCGCCGCAATTAGCGCTGTGATGAAAGGTGATGGCAAACCATTAGGAAATCTTGTAGACGATGCTGTAAAGATGGCAGATATAGGAAGAAAAGGGGCAGCAGATATAGAAAAAAATCTTGATTCCATTCAAAATTATTTTTTTAAAGATGGATGCCAAATGGTCGTGGATGGCTATTCTCTCGACGAATTAACAGATATTCTTGAAACGCGCATTGAGTATAGAGAGCAAAGAGAAAAAATTCAATCCGAAATGTTTAAATCTATGGGAGATATGTCTCCCGCTTGGGGAATGATCGGAACACTTATAGGTCTTGTTATTATGTTATCAGGTTTTGGTGGTGATGGGGGCGCAGATTCGCTTGGGCCGGGTATGTCAGCAGCCTTGATTACAACTTTTTACGGTGCCGTTTTTGCAAACCTATTCTTTTTACCTATGTCTGCGAAGTTAAGTCAAAAGATGAATGCTTCAACAACAGCTCAAGCGCTTCTCGTTGAAGCGACACGTTTGCTTCATCAGAAGAAGCATCCACTTATTGTTCGGGAAAAACTCAATTCTTTTATTCCACCTAAAGAATGGAAACAAGAGGGATAAATTAAATGGCAAAGTCCGCATCAGAAAAAAAAGCCTGGAAAGCAGGTTTTGCAAAAGGCGCCGATTCCGTCACTGAGGGCTTACCCGGTTGGTATGGTACTTTTGCAGATATGATGACTTTGTTATTTGCGTTTTTTGTTTTGCTGGCAGCAATCTCTACAATTGATCCAGTAAAATTATTAGAAATGGCGAATTCCACCGGAAAATCACTAGGCAGTAAAATAAAAAAGGATAATGCCGCAGAACTTGAAGGCGAATTTGAAAAACCAATGGATAATCTTGTGGATGTTAAAAAATCACTGGATGAAATGGTAGAAAAAATGAAAGAGCAGATGGAGGAAAAAGGAATCAAAGGAGATCCGCCCATTGATGTAACCACAGGGCCAAAAGGTGTTACGTTAAATGTGAGTGGTGACTTTTCTTTTAAATCTGGATCAGCGAAGTTAAAAACAGGATTAAAATTATTATTAAAAGATGAAATAGCACCCAAAATAAATAATAGTATTTTTCAGATAGAGGTTGCGGGTCACTCAGATAATGAAAAATTGCCTCCAAAGATTCGTAAAAAGTTTCCGAGCAACTGGGAATTATCTGCTTCTAGGGGAGCGGCAGTGATTAGGCATATCACTTCAGAGCTAGGCGCTAAAAATGTTGATCCTCGAAGATTAATCGCAGCCGGATATGCACAATATGTTCCGAGAGGTAAAGATCAGTTTAAAGAACTGACAGAAGGATATTTATCCGAACTTAATGCCAATACTGATTTAAAAGGAAAAAATAGGCGGATTGAAATTACATTTATTAAGCCCGCGCATCATAAAGTAGATTTTGTTGAAGAATAAAAAGAAGGTTACAAGGAGTTATAAAATGAACAAAAGAAATAAAATAAAATACATTATTTTAAGTATAGTCCTTTTTCTAGGAATATCAATCGGACAAGATAGCTATATTGCTCAAAAACTGATGATAGAAAACAATATCAGATCAAGAATTGAGTCTGCCTTATCTAAAATTGTAGATGAGTATAAATATGTGATTAACGTTGATGTTGAATTAGAAATTAGTGATGAAGTTAACGAGCAAGTAACCCTTTTATCGCCGAGAGATAAACCCGCGGTCTCAAGTTCGTCGTCTGAATACAACACACACGCAACACTTCAAAGAACAGAACAACAAAAGACCAAAAATGAAAAATATTCAGTTGGGCTCCCCATTCCTGGCTTTGAAATTGAAATGACTGATGGAGACAATTCATCTTCAGATTCAAAAGAATCAGTTGAAGAAATTATCGTGATCGAACAAGAGGGACAAAAAGTAGATTCAGCCCAAGATCGATACGATGTTGTTAAATCGCGAAGAAGTCCAAGCCGAGCAGAAATTAAGCAAATAGAAATCAGTTTAATTTTGCAGGAAGGAGCCGCCCCAGAGTTAATTGAAAATATTCGTCAATTAACCATGGCGGCTGCGAAGTTTGATCGTAAGCGTGGAGACAAGCTTACCATAATGACCGCCAGCTTCAAGGAAAGACGAGACCAGAGGTCTGCTGAAACAATTTTGTTGAAAAACATTGCTGAAAAAATTGAACTTTTAGAAAACAAACGCACCGTTGAAAATTCAGAACGGGAAAATAACTGGCGAGAAGAATTACAGCAGTATCGTGATGAAGAAGCAGCAAGAATTACATCAGTTGAAAAACTTCTCCAGGGCGAAATTGAACAATTTAAAACAGATGCAAGGGAAAAAGCACGTGAGGCGCAAAAAGAAACCATATTGAAAGAGGATTCAATTCAGGTCAAAGCATTAAATGATGAAATAGCTACCTTGAAAGAAAAAATAGAAGTAGCACAAAAAGTCCGCGAACAAGAACAAATTCAACAACAATCTGATAGGTTATTACAAGAACAAAAAACAGACTCTCAGCTTAAAGCTAAACAATTAACCCGAATACAAGCAGTAGAAAAACTAGCCGAAGAACTTTTAATGAAAGAAAAAGAGAAAGCATCAAAAGATTCTTTGATTAAAGAAAAGCTTACCGCGTTTGAATCAATGGAAGCTGAATTAGATCAATTTCAAAAACAAGCTGATAATTCAGGCCCAGATACAACAACTTTATTATTGGCTCTTGTTGGTGGACTGGCATTAATATTATTGGTTATTCTTATCATTGTGATCAGTAAATCTAAACAGCCTCCCGTACCGCCCTGGATGTATCCACCGCCAAGAAGACGACCAAAAAAAAAGAATAAAAAAAAAGCTGAAGAACCCTCAGCACCTGTAGAGATTGTAGCGGCACCTGTGCCACCACCAACTCAGGTGATCCCTCCAGTAGAAGACGCTAGCGTTCTTCAAAGCGAGGTGAATGATATCAGAAAGTCTGTTATCTCCTTGAGCGTGGGACAGCCAGGAAAAACAACTCAAATCGTGAAGGATTGGATGGATGCACCTGCACCGCCAGAACCTGTTGTGGAAGTTCCTGCGCCAGAAGAAAGCGAAGATGAAAAGAAAAAGAATAAAAAGAAAAAGAAAAAATAGAGGTTCCCAATGATTACAGAATATAATCGCTTATCTGGCCTTCAAAAGGTCGCAATCTTATTTTCGGTTTTAGGCGAAAGCTTAGCCATGAATTTGGTACAAGATATTTCAAAGACAGATATTCGAAAAATAAGGTCAACAATTAGAGAATTGGATCAAATAGCTTTTTCTGTTAAAAAGCAAGTGATGGAAGAATTTTACTTTAGTTTTTTAAGTGAAGATTTTCAGGAAAAAGAAGAAGGCCCTATTGAGCCCTTCGCTTTTTTAGAAAGCCTCACGGATGAACAAATCAACGGTCTTGCCACAAAAGAAAATACAAGAGTTGTTGCGGTCTTATTAGCGCAATTACCCTCAGAAAAACGCATTAGCATTCTCAATAAAATGGCGCCAGAGGATAAAGGAGAAGTTCTGCTTGATTTAGGGAATTTAGATAATATACCGCTTGAAGGCATTATAGAAGTTGCCAACAAACTTCGAGAAAAATCTCATTTTTTGCCTAAAACTGTTGATTTTTCACGTGGCGGAGGTAAAGACATTGCAGAAATCATTGGATTAATGGCTCCAGAAGAAGAAGAAAAATATCTAAGTGCCATTCAGAATGAGAACCCTGAATTATTTAAAGAAATTAAAAAATACCACCTTGCCTTCGATGATATTTTCGAAATTTTCCCAGATAATATTATAAGAGACTTAATGAATTCTGTAGAATTAGATACATTAGCTTTGGCCTTGAAGGGCGTGGACCAAGAAAAAGTAGATCGCGTTATTGAAAATCTACCTCAAAAGAAACAAGCTATGTATGAGTCTGTTGAAGGTGCGGTTTCAAAACGTGATATCGATGGGGCACGTAAAGAAATCACAACTGCTGCTAAAAAAATGGAAGCTGATGGCGCTTTTAATTTGGCGGATATGCTTGGTGGAAGCGAAATGGTTGAATAACCTTTTCAATCCCAACTATCTATTTTAATAAAATGCCTTCATATCCATATTTTTATGAGGGCTTTTTTTTGAGGAAAAAAATACAATGCTAAAAAAAGAAACTAATTTTCGTACAATCATCGAACCCTTTATTATTAAATCAATAGAACCGATTAAAATAACGAGTAAAGAAGACCGAAAAAGTATTATAGAGCGAGCAAATTACAATCTGTTTAAAATTCAGGCGCAAGACGTACTTATTGATTTATTAACAGATAGCGGCACAGGCGCTATGAGCTCTGAACAATGGGCGGCCATCATGAGAGGAGACGAATCTTATGCGGGGAGCCAAAGTTTTCAAAGGTTCGAAAAGTCTGTTAAAGATATTTTCGGGTTTAAACATGTTATCCCAACCCACCAAGGCCGTGCAGCAGAACGAATTTTATTTTCGGTCATGTGCAAAAAAGATAGCATTGTTCCAAATAACACACATTTTGATACAACAAGAGCAAATGTGGAATATCAAGGAGCTCAAGCACTAGACTTGCTGATTGAAGAAGGGAAAGATCCAAAAAACCTTTTTCCATTTAAGGGTAACATGGATGTCAAAAAACTTCAAACCCTTATTGAGGAGCAGGGTGCAGAGAATATTCCTCTTTGTATGATTACGATTACCAATAATTCTGGCGGTGGACAACCCGTATCTATGGAAAATGTTAGACAAGTTAAAAAAGTTTTATCCGAGCACAATATACCTCTTTATTTTGATGCGGCTCGTTTTGCTGAAAACGCATATTTTATCAAGGAAAGGGAAGTCGGATATAAGGATAAATCTATCAAATCAATTGTACGGGAAATGATGAGCTATGGCGATGGTTGCACCATGAGCGCCAAAAAAGATGGATTGGTAAATATAGGTGGATTTTTATGTACCAACGATGATATCACAGCTCAAAAACAAAAAGATTTACTGATTCTTACAGAAGGCTTTCCAAGTTATGGTGGTCTTGCCGGAAGAGACTTAGATGCGATAGCTGTCGGGCTTCAGGAAGTATTAGACGAAAGCTATTTACATTATCGCATTTCGGAAACGCGCTATTTAGGGGAGCACCTCACACAGATCGGATACCCCATTCTTCTTCCGCCAGGCGGTCATGCTGTGTATATTGATGCGAAGGCACTTTTGCCGCAAATCGAGCCCTTAGCCTATCCAGGCCAATCCCTCTCAGTTGAATTATATAAAATTGGAGGCATACGCACCGTTGAAATAGGCTCAGTTATGTTTGGTAAAATAGACCCAAAAACAGGAAAAGAAACTCCATCAGATATGGAACTTGTTCGCCTTGCTTTGCCTAGACGAACACACACCCAAAGTCATATAGACTATGTGATTGAGGTTATGCGAGAAATATTCACATCAAAAAACAAATTGGGCGGATATAAAATTATTAAACAGCCGCCATTTCTGAGACATTTTACAGCTGATTTTGAGCCTATTAAATAAAGTTAATTTATGGTTAGATTTATCATCTATATGTAAAGAAAAAATTTGATACAATAAAACATTACAAGCAAAATAAAGAAAAACCACATGATTAATCAAAATAAAACACGCCCAATTTTCATTTGTTTTTTTATCCTGTCTATTCTGAATGCCTCGGAAGATATAAATGAGGGTTTTTATACCAACCAGCTAAAAAACGACACAGTTCAGGTATTTATATCGAAAGGAAGCCTCTCCATTGAATCCAAGCATGGAACAAAATATCAATTTAATGAGCAAGTAGGACAGTATAAAACAAATCCCTTATTTGGTGAAATTATTTACAAAATCAAAAGAGTCAATGAAAACAAATTTCAAATCATTGAGAATCAAAATGGAAAGGTTTTTGAGACATTCACCCTTTACGCAAAACCGGGACTGTTTAAAAAACTTATTTCGATTTTAGTTTCTAGCGCACTGCTGTTTTCTATCATGCAAGCCTATCTTAAAGTAAATAAAATTTGGAAAAGAAGAAAAAATGAAGAAGTTGCAAATAGTATTTCAATTGTCGCTGCTTTATTAGGCTTTGCCGTTGGCATTCCATTTCTTTTAAACAATATTTTTATCACACACGATTTCTTTTCAGCGGGGAAAGTTGTTTTGGGCCTCTCATTAGCATCAATATTTACGTTGATTGGAGCAGGTTATTTTGTGGAAGCAAATCGAAATACAGGATTATTTAAATTATTCACAAATGCCCTAAATCTCGAAAAGAAAGAATCAGGTGAATTATTAAGCGCAATGCTTAGACCCAAAGGAGCACAAAAAATAATTGATATTCTTACAAAACTTGCAGCCATCGATGATGATATTGCTCAAGAAGAAATCGATTTAATCAATGAATTTGCAGAACGGTGGCATATTGATATTCCAAAACTAAAAGCGGGAAAACCCGAGCAAGTGACCAATCTAATGGAGTTAAAAGAACTGGTCCAATCTTATTTAGATGAAAAACCGGATCTAGATGTTGCTTCAGGCCTTACGGATTTAATCCATCTAATGGCTGAAGCAGATGACGAAGTCACGGAAGAAGAAGCAATGGCAATAGCAGAATTTACAGGAATGATTTCTCATTATATCAGTGTTGAAAAAGGTGGAGATGTAATTGTTTATGATGTCAATATTATCCCGCAAGGGGACGATCAAATTCAATCAGTTAAAGAATTATTGCCGGACTTAGATCCCGTCTTAGAGCGGAGTGGAAAAGTGTTTAAAGTGGGGTCCTTTTTCTCAGAAGATTATGCAAATGCAATCTGCCAAAAATATATCTCTTTTGGGCTTTATACGGACTTTACTAAAAGGACACTTCCTTCCGAAGATTATTAAGCAAATATTTTCAACAACTATTCTTTATATCCTGGCAACTCTCGAGCTGATGGATCTATGGTCGAACTCCATCTAGGCATCCAAAATTTCGGAATTAAATGATCGTTTCCCTCAAAAAAAGAACGAAACACTTTTCTATAATAATAACTTTCTTTTAAAAGAGGCGGACAATGTTTAATGACTTTAGCCTCTCGTTGAAATTCTTTATCTGATATTTGTCTGTCAACAAATTGCTGTAATGTAGTATGCCATGATGTATGTTGTGAGCTGACACCATCAGAAAAAGCACACTTTCTTCTCCACAACACATTATCAGGGATAACATTCCTACCATCAAAGGCCTTCCTTAAAAGGTGTTTTTCTAGTCGAATACCACCATCAAATTGCTTTAATTCAGGTCTAATAGATAAATAAAATTTCACAAACGATTTATCCAAAAATGGTGTTCTCGCTTCTAAGCCATTAGAACTTATACTTCTATCTGACCGTAGCACATCATATAAATATATTTCTTCAATCAATCGTTCACTTTCTTCTTGAAGGTCAGTTGGCGAAGGAGCATTTTTTAAATAAACATAACCACAACAAACCTCATCAGCGCCATCTCCATTGAAGATTACTTTACAATCTGAATTTTCGGAAATGAATTTTGAAACTAAATAATTTCCAACACTTGCACGCACCGTTGTTGTATCATACGATTCAATATTATAAATAACAGTTTCTATTGCTTCAAGAAAATCATTTTGTGATAATTCAATTTGGTGGTGATTTGTACCTAAAAAATTAGCAACACCTTTCGCATATTCAAGATCAACGCTTCCTTCCATGCCAATAGTAAATGTGTTTAAACCTCGATTAGTATATTTTTTTGCCACCAATCCCGTTATAAGGCTGGAATCTAGCCCCCCCGAAAGAAGGCAACCAATTTCTCGATCAGCCATGAGTCTTTTATCCACAGCTGAAGTGAGATAATGTCTAATAGACTCACAAATTTTATCTTCATCCGTCGCGGTGTTTATGGGTGTTGAATATGTGAAATATCGATTAAATGTATCAGGCGATTTAGAAGTCCACCAAGTTCCCGGTTTAAAAGGTATTATTGTATCACAAAGATCTGTTAATACCTTTGCTTCTGATGAAATAAAAATATCATCAGCTGTTTTTCCAATAAACCCTGGTCGAACACCCATTGGATCTCTTCCGGAAATGAGTTCACCTTTTGATTCATCATAAAGAACAAACATAAAAACCCCATCAAGCTCTTGGATTGTTTTTTCAATTCCAAATTCTTTATACATAAATAAAATGATTTCACAATCACTTCCAGAGTGGAGTTCAAAATCATATTTTTCTGCTAAATATTTATAATTATAAATTTCCCCATTACAAATTAATGTAATCAAACTATCCTGAGGGTGTTTCATGGGCTGGTTTCCGTTGTCAGTCAATCCCATTATTGCCAAGCGATGAAAAATAAAATGAATATCTTTCGACACAGCTTCATAATGAGAATTATCAGGCCCTCGGTATTGAATTTTATCTACATGATCTTTTATGTCTTCTAATGAATAAGTAGACCCAGCATAAGAAACGATTCCGCACATTTATTTAATTCCTTTTTTAGTAAAAAAAACCCCCACAGCTAAAGCTTGCGAGGGTTTGTGTAATTTTGATTGTAGAACCAGCTTACACGACATTCCCTACGCATATATTATTTGCGTTATTATTAATAAGGGTGTTGATGTAATTCAGGTGATTCATAATTGCAATAAGTATAAACAGATTCAGCATAATTGAAAAGCAATTTATTTCAATTATTTAATATCCTAAATTCAACTCTTAGGTGCTTGCCGGTCAGCAGACAGGCAACTCAAAGATTGTTTATGAAAGAAGTGGAGCTGCTGTAGGCCCTGCACTTCTTTCACTGTCAAAAATGAGAAGCACAAATGAAACACTAATTTGCAAAGAGTGGAGTCCAAAACAAATAAGTGCTTGGATGAAAATGCCAATGGGTTTATTCGCCAATATTTTTCTAAAAATAGAGACTTTAGAACGATTGCAACGAAATAATCCACGCCATAAAAAGACTAAACAGTCGCCCAACTAAGCCCTTCAGGCGGGGAAAAAGACTTGGGCACAAAATACCCAATGAAGTATTTTTTGATATGGAATTAACAGTTGCACTTGCTGCTTGAGTTCAGGGAATATTTTCTCAAACTTGCTTGGGCTGCAGCAATCCGTGCAATTGGAACTCGATAGGGAGAGCAAGAAACATAATCTAATCCAACACGGTGACAAAATTCAACAGAACTTGGCTCCCCACCATGTTCACCGCAGATTCCCAATTTAATATCAGGTCGAGCTTCTTTCCCCTTTTTACACGCCATTTCAACCAACTGTCCAACACCCTCTTGATCGAGCACTTCAAAAGGATCATTTTCTAAAATACCCTTTTCTAAATAAATAGGTAAAAATTTTCCCGCATCATCTCGAGAATACCCAAAAGCCATTTGGGTCAAATCATTTGTTCCAAAAGAAAAGAATTCCGCGTGCTCCGCGATTTTATCGGCTATCAAAGCCGCGCGTGGAATTTCAATCATGGTGCCAACCAAATGATCGATAGAATCATTTTTTTCTTCAAACAGTGTTTTGATCGTATCTCGGATAATTTTTTCCTGAAGCTCCATTTCAGTCACTGTCCCCGTTAGGGGAATCATAATTTCAGGAATAGCATTTATACCCCGTTTTTTTAAAGCTAAAGCCGCACTCATAATGGCCCGTGTTTGCATGATTGTTATTTCTGGATAAGTATTTCCTAGACGACAACCACGATGGCCGAGCATCGGATTAAATTCAGACAAGTCTTCTACTTTTTCTTTTATAACATTGATGGAGACGTTCATAACATCAGCCATTTTTTGTTGCCCCTTTTCGTCGTGAGGGACGAACTCATGTAATGGCGGGTCTAGAAGCCGCACGGTTACAGGCAAGCCGTCCATGGCTTCAAAAATACCTTCAAAATCTTTTTGTTGAATAGGAAGTAATTTTTTTAATGCCTTTTCCCGTCCCTTTTTGTCTTTTGCTAAAATCATTTCCCGCATGGCAATAATTTTTTCACCTTCAAAAAACATGTGCTCTGTTCGACAAAGCCCAATTCCCATTGCGCCAAATTCTCTTGCTACGTGACTATCGTGCGGCGTGTCCGCATTTGTCCGAACGGTCATCCTTGCATATTGTCCCGCAAGATCCATTAATTTTCCAAAATCACCAGAGAGCTCAGGGTCTATTGTTTTAATGGTTCCTTCAAAAATTTCTCCAGTGGAGCCATTAAGCGACAACGAGCCACCCTCTTTAATAATTTTCCCATTAATGACCATTTCTCTTGTTTTATAATTAATCTTTAATTCACCAGCTCCAGAAACACAGCATTTTCCCATTCCGCGAGCGACAACTGCCGCATGAGATGTCATTCCACCGCGAGCAGTTAAAATACCGTTGGCAATGTTCATCCCCTCTAAATCTTCTGGAGAAGTTTCTATGCGAGCTAAAATAGAGTTCTCATATTTTTGAGCTTCATCAGCAAAAAAGACGAGCTGCCCCGTTGCAGCACCCGGAGATGCGGGTAAACCTTTTGTTAAAACGCGTGCATCTTTCATTGCTTTTTTGTCAAAAACAGGGTGAAGTAATTCATCTAATTTGTTAGGTTCAATTCGAAGCAACGCTTCCTTTTCGTTAATAAAGCCCTCTGCCAACATTTCCATTGCAATACGCACCATCGCAAATCCAGTCCGTTTTCCTGAGCGCGTTTGGAGCATCCACAATTTCCCATGCTGAATGGTAAATTCAAGATCTTGCATATCTTTATAATGTATTTCCAGTTTGGATTGGATTTCATTTAACTCAGAATAAATCTTCGGCATTAATTCTTCAAGAGAAGGAAAATCATTTTTTCGTGTTTCTTCGTTAATGTCTGCTAATTGAGCCCAACGCTTCGAACCTGTTTTCGTAATTTGTTGAGGCGTTCTTACGCCCGCCACTACATCCTCTCCCTGTGCGTTCATAAGATACTCGCCGTTAAAAAGATTTTCACCTGTTCCAGCATCTCGCGTAAAAGCAACACCCGTTCCAGAATGATGACCCATATTTCCGAAAACCATGGCCTGAACATTTACAGCCGTTCCCCAATCATTTGGAATTTTATTTATTTTTCTATAATAAATCGCCCGGGGTGTTTCCCAAGAACCAAACACAGCCATAATGGCGCCCCAAAGTTGTTCCCAAGGATTATCAGGGAACGTTTTCCCTGTTTGTTTGGTTACAGCAGATTTGAATTGATAAACAAGTTTTTGTAAATCTTTGATAGAAAAATCCGTATCTAATTCAATACCACGGATTTTTTTTAATTCATCCATGATGGCCTCAAAAGGATCAATCTCTACTTTAGATTTTGACTTCATACCTAAAACAACATCGCCATACATTTGAACAAAACGACGGTAAGAGTCCCAAGCAAACCTTTCGTCTCCAGATTTTTTTGCGATGGCCTCAACCGAGGAATCATTTAAGCCTAAGTTTAATACAGTATCCATCATACCAGGCATGGAAACACGTGCGCCAGAGCGAACAGAAAGTAATAATGGATTTTCTACGCTACCAAAACCGCTCCCCATAATTTTTTCTATATTTTGAATGCCTAGCTCGGCCTCTTTTTTAATTAAGGCGACAGTTTGTTTTTGTCCTAATTCGTTATATTCTGCGCAGATTTCTGTGGTAATTGTAAATCCAGGCGGAACAGGCACACCAAGTAAATTCATTTCAGCGAGATTTGCACCTTTGCCGCCAAGAAGATTTTTCATATCAGCCCGACCATCGGCTTGTCCATTCCCGAATTGATATACAAAATTCATGATTTAGTCTCCAATGTGATGAAAATTGTTGGCGATTGATCTAAAAATTTAATAAAGAATTCATATATGATACGAGTGCCCATAAAAAATAATACAACATTCAGTTTTTAAAACAGCCTCAAAATGTAACGTCTTTACTCAATTTTCTGTTCGTCGTTGCGAAAGAAATAAGCGACAAAATTCTTATTAATTGTATCATCATCCCATTTTTTATAGAGGAGTTTTTTGAAAGTTAGTTTCTGTTTAGGGGGACGATGGACTAAATTAAAAAGAGGGTGAAAAATATCGAACTTCTTTTAGGTTTCCCTTTGAGTTATAAAAATACCACTTATCAATCATCGCTCCATTTCGGAAAGCACCCGATATTTTTTTCTTCTTTTTTTCAAAATCCCACCAACTTGTCCAAATATCATGTTTTTTGCCGTTAAGATAATACCCCTCAGTGATTCGTCCATCCTCAAACCATGCAATCCATTTTCCATTTTTAATACCATTCTTAAACAAACCTTCTTGAACTTTTTCTCCGTCACGATTCCAAAAGACCCAAACGCCATGCGCATTCCCCTCAAGCAAAGATCCGGTTTTTTCCATGACGCCATTATCAAACCAAAATGTCCATTCCCCAGTCATAATACCTTCATCATACTCACCATGAGATTTGACATGTTCATTGCCAAACCACTCTGTCCATAATCCATGTTTTTTTCCATTCTTGTATGAACCACGCTCTTCTTTGTTGCCACTCCAGGGTTTGAAAGGTTCAGGTGTAGGAATTTCTGTGATAGAAATTTCGGGCACTGCCTTGCCACCAGGATACCATTTTATCCAGGGTCCATTCTTTTGTCCATTTTTCACGCCACCAAGAAAAAGATAACCCGCTGTTTCTAAATCATCCACGATTACACCCGTGAAAGGTTTATCATCATCGATTTTATAGTAAAGCTCATCTTTTTTGATGATTTGAGATCTTTCGATTTGCTCAAGCTGATTCCCGAAATCAAAATCAAAATCTTTTTCGCCCTTTTGATTCCAATAAGACCAAACACCCGCAGGTTTACCTTCTCTAAAATTTCCTTCTTTTTGTTTGGTTCCATCTAAATACCAATAACTTGTTAATCCATGACGGATACCATTTTGATGAATACCCCTGACTTGTATTTGTTTACCATTTGGATACCAACGCACCCATGCGCCATTAGGTTTATCCTTATTATAAGTGGTTAGCCTTACAGTATCTCCATTAGCCCAATATGTACTTGGACCATCCAATAGTCCGTTTTTATAATATATTTCGGATTCTTTATCTTCTGCATTAAGCCATTTGATTTTGGGCCCGTGTAAGGACCCCATTGCATAATGAATTTCTTCAACTAAACCACCATCTTGAGAATAATAGTACCACACATTATCTCTTTCACCGCGCACATAAATGCCCTCAGATGTTTTTGTTCCATTGTCGTACCACCAAGTCCAAACACCATGCTGTAAACCATCAATATAATAGCCCTCTTTCATTTTATTGTCATTGTGATACCACCACCAATTCCACAATTCTTCATCATCTTCTAAACGAAAATTATCACCACGATAAGACCAGTTTCCGTCAGAATATTTTAAATCATGATCATGTGCATACCACTCCGTCCATTTTCCGTTTTTAACACCAAGCTTATATTCTTCGGATCGGCGTAGGTGTCCATTTTGATACCAATAATTATAAATACCATCAATTTTGCCATTAACAAACGTTCCTTGCTCTTTTCGATAGGTATCTTCATTCCAGTATTTGAAAGGCTCTCCTTGGTTTTGTCCTTCAAAAAAATCATCTATTCTTGTCATTTCATCTTCGCTATACCACAAAGTCCAGTCGCCATGTTTTTTCCCTTTGGCGTAAACACCATGAATTGATTTTTGTCCATTACGATGCCATTGAATCCATTTTCCATGCTTTAACCCGTCTTTAAATCGACCGAGTAGTAGATATTTTTTTGCGCCACCCGTTTCTACAACCACACCCGCGTAAGGCGTTGCTTTTCCAATCTTATAATAGACTGCATCACGTTGCTCAAGTTCATTAATACCAAGTTGTGAGAGCCCAGTGCCGTAATCGAATATAAAATCTACAGTTCCATCCGAATGCCAATAAGACCATAAACCTTCATTTTCACTTTCACGAAGTATGCCTTCTTGCTGTTTGTTTCCGTTGTCATGCCAAGTGGTCAGCTTTCCATCATGTTTTCCATTAACAAAGGTTTCTTCCATTTTTTTATGATTATTGGCGCCCCACTGTGTCCAAATACCATGTTTTATATTTTGGGTAAAAGAGCCCTCTTTGTCTTTACTGCCATCATGTTTCCACCAAACCCAATGCCCATTTTTATTGCCATCTATATAATTTTCTTGGCGCTCTTTGAAGCTATTATCATAATAATAAATCCAATCACCGTTTTTTTCTGATTGTTTAAAGTTTCCCTCTAATACTTTATCACCAAAAGCATTCCATTGAATAAATGGACCATTTTTTGTTCCATTATCATAAGTGATTTCTTCGACCTTTCGACCCCTGGTGGACCATGTTGTCCAAAGCCCATGCATTTTATTTGCCTGGTAACGGCCCTCTTTTTCTTTGAAAATGCCCTCATCATACCAGGATATAGTGACCCCATTTAATTTTCCACTGACATAGTTTGTAAGTAATTTCCGATTTCCATTGGGATACCAAGTAACCCAAGTACTGTCCTTTTCTCCATTTACATATTTTCTAATTTCTTTTTTTGTTCCATCATCATACCAACTTGTCCATTTCCCCTCTTGTTCCCCATCAGAGAAAAAAGCTTCTTCTTGTTTGATTCCACTGTCATAATACCAAGTCCAAATACTATCTTGGACTCCTGACACATACTTACCACCTTCTTTCCGATTTCCATTGGGATACCATTTTTGTAAGTGCCCTGTTAGCTTCCCATTCTTGTAAAAACTTCGTTCTTCTTTGACGCCATCATCATACCAAAAGACCCAGAGACTATCTCGGTTTCCAGAGGTGTAATAACCCTGTGTTTTTATTTGAGGAGGATCATATACACCGTTATTATTTTTATCATACGTGATTGTTTCAGTGGAATCAAACTGGCCATTTCCTTCACCATTATCTTGCGTATTGGGCAGTCCATCTGTTCCAAAATCTTTATATACATCTCCTTCAAACCATTCGGTCCAGCTACCATCTCGAACACCCTCTATATAAAATCCGAGTGTTTCTTGTGCGCTAGAGGGATAAAAAGTTGATACAAGACTATCATTTTGACCAAATGCTACACTCACAAAAAATATAATACTTAAATACCTACACATCTCAAACCTCCCATAGAAATATTATTATAAGGGACTATCATTGTTTTATATCCTCTCGAATTACCTTATGTTCATTGAACTTAAACAAATTCATTGGGAAACCCAAAAAATCAGTTTTTGTTGATTCTAATCCAAAAACTCTGACCAAATTTATCATTTATATTAATCAGTCCTTCATTGGAATTATTAGTTCCAATAAAACTTGTTTCTGTTTCATATTTATTATTGGTTCTTAGATAACCGCCGCCTTCTGCGCCAGTGCCTAAAAAAGAAGTCAATTTACCAAATTGATTATAAGTTCGAAAATAGCCATCCCCAACAAAACTTGCCGTTATACCATCCCGATCATAAACACGGACCTGACCTGTGGTATCTGCACCCGTTCCAAAATACACACTTGGGCGCCCATCAAAAGCATAGGTCCTCACATAGCCGCTTCCCGTGGGGCTTGTTCCCAAAAAAAGTGTTCTCTCACCTTGAGTATTATAAAACTGAGCATATCCATTCCCTAAATAAGAAGTGGTTTCGCCTTCATCATCATAAACCCGAACTTGTCCCGCATTATCTGAGCCAGTGCCGATATAACTTGTTTCTTTTCCGTTGTTGTTATAAGTGCGCACATATCCACCACCCATTCGTCCTGTGCCTAAATACGCTGATTCATCGCCATTTCCATTATAAGATCGAATATATCCGCCACCATCTTTTCCTGTACCTGCAAATAATGTAGAGTTTCCTTCTTGGCTATAGGTTTGAATATATCCATCTCCAATATAAGATCGAATGTTCCCGCGATCATCTTCTATGGTAAGACTTTTCACCACGAGATGTCCTAACTCATCCGTTTCTGTTCTAAAACCAAATACAGATAATATCAAAAGCGTGAACAGCATGCCAATCATTGCACTTTTAATATCAATTTTATTTTTTATTTTTTTCATATTGCCTCCTAAGTGATTTATCTTCTGCCCAAGAATAGAATTTAATCATATTTCAAGATAGATACATGATTCAGATTTTTATCCTCTGCTTGAAAGGGATGAAAAGCCTCAAATGTCTGAATTGTTTTTAAACGCCCCTTGTCAGAGTAGGAATATACTTTTTTTGAAAGTAATTGTCCAATTCCATCATATTTTCTTTCTTTTAAGAGCATTGAATTGTCACGGTAGTCCAAAATTATTTCCCGACTGACATAACCCATATCGCTATAGTGATGTAAAAGCGTCTGATTTTGTTTATAATGCCAACGCACAGAGTCTTGGATTAGTCCATCATGACTGAAAGAAATTTGTTTAGATAAGCGCCCCAACTCATCATAAGCATACGTAAGAGAGGCAACAGATACGCCTAATTCTTTTATGAGCAATTTATGTTCAAGATTACCAAAATCATTATAGGTATAAACCGATTTTTTGATAAAGGAGGGATCGTAATATTCCTCCAATAAGATTTGTTCCTTATCCTCGTCAAATCCGTAGGTTTTTTTTTCAATCAAAATTCCATCATAATATTCTCGGTGTTCAATCATGGTTCCGTTTTCGTCATAAACAAAAGATTCACGCCATGCATTATTTACATTTGCATCAGGGGATTTCTTTTTTTCACGAAGTTTTCTGGCCTTAAACCGCACAATTTTTTGTAAGCGCCCATTTGGAAAATATTTATAGTATTCTTTCCATAAAACGTGTTTATTTTTCTCAAAGTAAAGCACTTGCTCTAAATTGCCGAGCAGATCATATTTATATTCATAACGATTAATTAGATGTTTATCTTGTTTGCGGGTTAAGCGTAAACCTTCATTTTCTCCGCTCACATAGACATATTTATCACGTAAAGCTGTTATAAAAGAATAATTTGTAGAATCAGTCATTTGCCCTTCTGGGGAATAATTAACCTGAGCCATACCGATTAGTTCACGTATTTGTGTAGCGTCATTTTTAGTGACGCGATAATGTTTGATTCTCTTTTGACGAACGGGTGATTGCGCAACAAGACAATCAGCAAAGCCAAAAAGATAGAAACAACATAGTATTTTCATCAAGATAGACATCTATGAATTTTAGCCGTCTTTTCATTTAATTCAAATGCTCAAATAAGCTTTATTTTTGATCTTCAATTTGTAATTTTGGGTATGATAAATAAAAACATTATATTCTTTGGAGTACTTTCGTGAATCTGAACCAACACATACAATCAGCCATTCTTTCGAATTTAACCGAACCTTCAAATCGGCGCATTGGCGTAGAACTAGAATGTTTTTTTTATGACGCTGAATGTAATCGTATCCCCGTGAATCCAACAAATCAATTTTCAGCTACTGATTTTTTGAAAGAAATTCAAGCTCAATCTAAAAATGAAAATTCCCAAGCTTCTTACTCATTAGAGCCAGGAGGCCAGTTAGAATGGTCGTCATCACCCCTTACGAACCTTCATGATATTCATAAGGAAATGGAAGCACATTTTAGTCGAGCAAAAGACATTGTAAAAAACAATAATTTAATTCATTTAGATTTTGCACTTGAGCCAATGTATTCACCAGATGATATTGATTTAATACAAGAAAACAAATATCACTTGATGGATAAGCGATTTCGAAAAGTAGGAAAACTCGGGCCATGGATGATGCGCAACACAACTAGCATTCAGGTGAATTTAGATATTGCCACAAAAGCAGAGGCGGAACAAATGGCCTGGCTTGCAGATGTTTTAGAGCCATTTTGTGCATTGCTTTTTGCCAACAGCCCTTTTATGAACGGCAAACCAACCGGTCCAAAAAATATGCGATATGACATTTGGGATGATACAGATTCTGTTCGTTGCGGAAATTTATTGGATCATGGAATTTTTTCATCCAATGGATTGCTTGAAAAATTCGCAAATCATGTTTTAAAAACCCCAGCCATATTTGTTTACGGTGACCAGGGACTTGCAGAAGAGTTTTCTGGAACACTTGGCAGCTATTTAGAAAAAATGAGCCAGAAAGATGAACTAAAAAATGAGCATATTATGTCAGCACTTCATCAGATTTTTACCCATGCCCGATTTAAAAATGTGTTGGAAGTGCGGGGCGCAGACCGCCCACCAAGAGGATTTGAAATGGCCCCAATCGCTTTTTGGCTAGGTTTATTATCTGAGAAAGTCACCCAAGATGAATTAACGAAGCTTTTTGATCCTCTAGGTATTGATGATCGAAAGCTATTTAATAAGAATGCAAGAACTTTAGATTTAAATCAAGAAGCTCCAAAAAATCAATTGATGGGAGAATGGTTAAAGAAAATATGCAATATCGCTTTAAAAGGACTAGACGAGCGAAGTAAAAATTTAAATATAGAGAATGAAAGAAAATATTTAGAACCGTATTTAAAGATATTTTTCAACTACGGTTTTATAAGCCTTCACAGGCAAAAGATATTTTTGCAAAGTGGTTTAGATTTAAAAACATTTCTATTTAAGCAAAATGACTAAACCTCTTATTGGGGTTAATCCCTACTATTTTGAGCGCCACAAATCTTGGTGGAATGCCACGCAAGAAAAATACTACAAAGCCGTTTATTTAGCAGGTGGAATACCCATGACACTCCACCATGTGTCTTCGGAAATTGCTATAGAAGAGATTGCAAATAAAATAGACGGGTTTGTAATGGTGGGTGGGCCAGATTTACCTCATCAAACTTATAATAGTCAAAACCCGGACTTACTTGACGAAGACGTGATGCACAAAGACAGAGAGCAATTTGATCGAACATTATTTTTAGCAATGAAAAATAAGGGAAAGCCCATTTTAGCCATTTGTGTTGGATTTCAACATATTAATGTCATTTATGGTGGTACGCTCTATGAAGACATTCCAAGCCAAACAAAAGAAAGCGTATTTCACGGTGTCTTTAACGGTGATTGGGTAGAACATTCTGTGCGATTAAAAGACAAATGTCTTATTGCTCAAGCTATGGGAACAACAAATTCCGTTATTCCCAGCACACATCACCAAGGGATTCGAAAATTAGGAGACGGACTTCGGGCAGTTGCTTGGGCGGAAGATGGACTGATCGAAGCCATAGAAGATAAAAAAACCCCCGATGCTTTCATTGCTGTGCAGTGGCATCCTGAAATTGATATTCAAAGCCAAGAGCAGTTACGATTATTCCAATGGCTAACAAAAAAAGCAGCCACAAAAATAGAGGCTTTAAGCAATAAAAATTACCTGTCTGCGTAAGGACACGCACAGGAAGACGACTATTTATTCTCGGTTTAATAGTTTTTAATCTGTGACCTTTAGCACGTCAGTTATTGCTTGAATAAGACCTTCTTTTGGGAGGGCGCCAACTGACATTTGAGGCTTCCCATCTTTTGGTACAAATAACATAGAGGGAATACTTTTGATATTAAAAGTGCCAGCCAATTCTTGTTCCTGTTCCGTATTGACTTTATATATATTCACTTTTCCGGCATACGCCTTTGATAATTCTTCCAAGATAGGAGCGACAGTTTTACAGGGGCCACACCAGTCTGCATAAAAATCGATAATACAGGGGATATCGCCCTCGAATGTCCATTCTTTATTCTTTTCCCAATTAAAAACCTTGTCTTGAAAACTTTCTTTGTTTAATAATTCTGTCATGGTAATTCCTATTGTTTTTTATTATTCAGTCTTTAGATGTAGTTGATTAAAAAAAGTTACACATTTTGGAATACTCTCTCTACTTCTCTTAATACAAAATATTTTAATAAAGACAAAACAGTCATAAATTAAGGCATGTTTTTTAAGTCTATCGAGGTTAACATGAACTGGTTCATAACATTCGCAAACTCATCCATCGGTAAAAAGATTTTTATGGCTATCACAGGTCTTTTTTTGTCGCTATTTCTTATTATCCATCTCATTGGGAACTTGACTCTTTTTGGCGGTCCGGAATTTTTTAATAGCTATGTTTCAACCTTGTCAGCGGTGAGACCGTTAGTTCGATTCATTGAAACAATATTGACACTTATTTTCTTAGTACATATTGTAAATGGTATTCGAATTACTCTTGAAAATAAAAGAGCAACACCTGATAAATATATTTCTAATAAAACCAATGAAAACAGCTCTTTTTTCTCTAGAAATATGGGATTAACTGGCAGTGTTATTTTTATATTTTTAGCCATTCATCTTCAAACAATTTGGTATCAATTCCAAATTCAGCATGATGGAGGACATTTTTATAAAATTGTGATGAACAATACCATTGGATTTGGTAATATATTTGTGACGCTTCTTTATAGTATTGCTATGATATTATTATCTTTTCACCTTCGTCATGGCTTTCAATCTGCTTTTCAAACATTTGGTATTCGATATAATAAATATGGCAAATTAATTGAATGGGTTGCTGTCTTTTTTTGGTTAATTATTCCTTTAGGTTTTTTATCTATTCCTATCTATTTCGGACTTATAAAAGGAGGGTTCTAAAATGTTTCCTGAATCAAAAATTCCATCTGGCCCCTTAGCAGAAAAATGGACAAAACATCAATTTGACCTTAAACTTGTAAACCCATCCAACAAAAGGAAGTATGATATTATTGTGGTTGGCACAGGTTTGGGTGGCGCCGCCGCCGCCGCATCCTTTGCGGAAATGGGGTATAATGTAAAAGCATTTTCATATCATGAATCACCGAGGAGAGCACATAGCATTGCAGCACAAGGGGGCATCAATGCAGCAAAAAATTACCCCAATGATGGAGACAGTGTATTTCGGCTATTTTATGACACAATAAAAGGCGGAGACTATCGCTCTAGAGAAGCCAATGTTTATCGATTAGCTGAAGTAAGCAATGCCATTATTGATCAATGTGTTGCTCAAGGGATTCCTTTTGCAAGAGAATATGGAGGGCTTTTAGACAACCGATCATTCGGTGGAGCGCAAGTATCACGCACTTTTTATGCCCGCGGTCAAACAGGGCAACAGTTATTATTAGGCGCATATTCTTCTTTGGTTCGCCAAATGCACAAAGGAAAAGTTCAGTTTTATCCGCGACACGAAATGTTAGAACCAGTCTTAATTGAAGGAGAAGCAAAAGGAATTATAACTCGAAATTTAGTTACGGGTAAAATATCATCTCATTCTGCTAACGCAGTTGTTTTGGCAACAGGTGGCTATGGAAATGTTTTTTTCCTATCAACAAATGCTATGGCGAGCAATGGAACTGCCGCCTGGAGAGCTTATAAAAAAGGTGCATACTTTGCTAACCCGAGCTTTACCCAGATTCACCCAACATGTATTCCTGTGGCGAGCGACCACCAATCTAAACTAACGCTAATGAGTGAAAGCTTACGGAATGATGGACGTGTATGGGTTCCTAAAAAGGAAGGTGATGATCGTCATCCTAATGATATTCCTGAAGAAGATAGAGATTATTATTTGGAACGACTTTATCCATCATTCGGGAATCTAGTCCCAAGAGATGTGGCGAGCCGCCGTGCAAAAGAAATGTGTGATGAAGGTCGAGGTGTTGGCCCAACCAAATTAGCCGTTTATTTAGATTTCGAAGATGCTATTAACCGTATGGGGAAAGATCAAGTAACGGCAAAATATGGAAACTTGTTTGATATGTATCAACAAATAACTGGAGAAAATCCTTATAATGCGCCTATGCGTATTTATCCTGCAGTTCATTATACCATGGGCGGTATTTGGGTTGATTATAATCTCATGACAACCATTCCAGGACTTTATGTTTTAGGTGAAGCAAATTTTTCAGATCATGGAGCTAATCGCTTGGGTGCGAGCGCTTTAATGCAAGGATTAGCGGATGGATATTTTGTTATTCCCTATACCATTGGAGATTATCTTTCTAAACATTTGGGAGAAAAAGTATCTACAGAGCATGATGCTTTTAAGAAAGCAAAAGACAGTGTCGATGAAAATTTAGATCAACTTTTATCTATCAACGGAAATCGAACCGTGGACAATATCCATAAAGAATTAGGATTGATTATGTGGAATAATGTTGGCATGGCGCGGAATAAAGAAGGTCTAGAAAAAGCGATAATTGAAATTCCAAAACTCCGAGACGAATTTTGGTCGAATGTTAAAATTTCAGGAAAGTTAAATGAGTTAAACCCCGAACTTGAAAAAGCGGGGCGATTAGCAGACTTTTTGGAATTAGGAGAATTAATGGCTCGCGATGCATTAACTCGTGAAGAATCGTGTGGAGGACATTTCCGCACCGAACATCAAACAGAAGAGAATGAAGCATTGCGCGATGATGAAAACTTTACCTTTGTTTCAACGTGGGAGCACAAAGGGACAGATAAACATCCAAAACTTCACAAAGAAGTATTAGAGTTTGAGAATGTGGAACTAACCACAAGGAGTTATAAGTAATGGATATTCAAGTAAAAGTATGGCGGCAAACCAAAACTGACTCTGTAGGAAATTTCGAAACATATCCAGTAAGAGATGTTTCAGAAGATATGTCGTTTTTTGAAATGTTAGACTATCTCAATGATACATTGGTTATGGGTGGGAAAGATCCTATCGCTTTTGACCATGATTGTCGAGAGGGTATTTGTGGTACTTGTGGCGTATTTATAAATGGCAGAGCTCACGGCCCCCTTCGTGGCGTAACCACCTGTCAACTTCACATGAGAAGTTTCAATGATGGAGAAACACTTGTTGTTGAGCCTTGGCGCGCCAAATCATTCCCCGTAATACGAGATTTGGTAGTTGATCGACAATCTTTTGATCGCATTATGGAAGCGGGCGGATATATATCTATTAACACTGGAAATGCGCAAGATGCAAACGCGTTACCTATCGCCAAAGACGATGCAGATGCAGCAATGGATGCGGCGGCTTGTATTGGTTGTGCCGCTTGTGTGGCTACCTGTAAAAACTCATCTGCAATGCTTTTTGTTTCTGCGAAAGTTTCTCAGTTCTCTCATCTCCCCCAAGGTCAACCAGAGCGGACAAAGCGTGTCCTAGATATGGTCGCCCAAATGGATGAAGAAGGATTTGGATCTTGCACAAATACAGGTGCTTGTGAAGTAGAATGCCCAAAAGAGATATCACTTGTGAATATAGCAAGAATGAACCGAGAGTTTTTTAAGGCGTCCTTAGTTTAGTTTTAACGTATCAATTAATAAAAAAGCCTCTAGAAATAGAGGCTTTTTTATTGTAATTATTGTAATTATTGTGTGTTTTATTTTAGTTTAAAGTTTACCGGGATAGATATCCATACACCAACTGGACGCTCCCTTTGTTTTGCTGGTTTAAATCGTGTCTTGCGAATAGCATCCATAGCTGCTTCATCAAGCCCTGTATTGGGGATTCCTTTTAAAATATGCGTTTCTTTAACCCTACCTTTTTCGTCGATAAAAGCCTGCACAACAACAACGCCTTCAATCCCAGCTTCTTGGGCAATTTCTGGGTAAACAGGTCGAATCCCACCAATAGCCTTAGGCGGATCGTCATAGGGGATAAATTTTATTTTTGGTCCAGATGGTGGAGGTGGAGGCGCATCCCAATCAATATCATCAAAATCCATTTCATCGATAGTTAAATCATCTGCTATATCTTCATCATCTGAAGGCACTGGGATAGAGGGCCTTGCTGGTGGCGGCGCCTGATCCATTTGCTGTGTTTGAGGGATATCAATTGAATCAATAATCACTTGGTCCATTTCATCAAAAACGACCTCATTCAAAAACCGAGGAAAAAGAAGAAATGTAAAAATAATTAGAAAAATTCCGAGCAAACTGGTAGCTCGAATTACAATAGGATAGCGAACTTTTAACGGATTTTCCATAACTATTTCACCAATGTTTTGGTTGAATAATTCAACCGTAGAGCATCTGCCTGACGTAATTCTTCGTGTAACCCAGAAATAAGTTCCATTTTTGCAGACTCATCTGCTTTTAAAGATACGGTCAACATAGGATCTGCAACACGTTTATCATACATAACATGTCGAACATCTTTTACGCCAAAAAGACGATCATCTATAGAAATCAATCCCTCTTTAGAAACCCAAACTTGCGATGTATGTCGTTTTGATTTTAGCTTTTCAATTCGCTTTGCTTTTGGAAGCTCCACAGGAAGCCCAGAATACTGTCTTAGAACAGTTGTTACCATAAAAAAGACGAGCAACATGAAAATAATATCTGGCATAGATGCAGTAGGAATTTCACTTGATATTTTTGTTTTTCTTGAAAATTGCATGGATTAATTTGAGTTAGCGATAGAGATACGGGTTGCATTCGCGATTTTTAATTGATCAATAACGCGGATATAATCACGATACGCTGTTTTTTTATGTGCCTTCACAGAAACAATCAATAGGGGGTTTTCTGCAATGCGTTTTTTTATTACACGATTAATTTGATCTATAGGTACAGGTTCTTCATCCAAAAGAACTTTCCCTTGAGAGTTAATGAGGCAATTTGATATGTTTTTCTTTTTGATCTCAATTTCTACATCACCAGGTGGAGGAAGCACAATTCCCAAGCCCTTATCCGTATCAATTGTAGTCGTAACGAGGAAAAAAATCAAAAGCAGAAAAGCAATATCTGCCATTGAAGATGTTGGTATTTCTCCGCTTTTAAATCGACGTTTCTTTTTCATTGAAAAAGATATATCCTAAATTATTTATTTTCGTTTTCGTAAAGATGATCCATGATTTGCACTGATTGCTCTTCCATTTCGAGAATCAACTTATCAATACGAGCAACAAAAACGTTTTGAAAAGTTTGAATAATCATGGCAACAATCAAACCAAAAGCAGTTGTTAAAAGTGCCTGAGAAATACCACCTGCAACCACAGCAGGAGAAATATCATTGGCGGCCTTAATTGCATCAAAAGCTGCAATCATTCCTACAACTGTTCCCGTAAATCCTAACATGGGCGCAATCGTAATTACGGCATTCAACCAAATCATATTTTTTTCTAAAAAAGCCATTTCAATTCCACCAGCATTTTGAATTGCTTTTTCCACTTCATCTAATCCGCGGCGCATTCTTGATAAACCAGCATGAAATATAGCGGAAACAGGTCCAGGCGTTGCTTCACATAAGGCCAAAGCGGCTTTGGGACCTTCACCATCAATTTTTTCAATAATATCATCAAAGAATTTTTTTGAATCAATCCCTGACATCATCAAAGAATAAAATCGTTCGATTGCAAACCCCAATCCAAAGATAAGGGAAAATAGAATGGGCCACATAAAGTCGCCACCTTCAAAAAAATAATGTACCATAGTTCCTCCTTTAATTGATTAATTAAGTATGAATTAAATTAATTTTATGTAATAAAAGTCGCTGAATTTAATGCGAACTTTGTAAGAATCCACCTGCTTCGTTAAAAAAATCTAAAGCACCCATAACTTGATTATCTGTTCGCACTCTAATCACAGCGGCTTCGTCCTTCCCAAAGGCCGCTCCTGCGATTTCTGCTTTAATTTGGTTTTGCAGATAGGGAAGATCAAGCATCAATGAATCTGCATTAACTATGATAGAATCTGAAGAGAGATATTCAAAAAATGAAGTTAAGATTTCCTCAGATACATTCCATTCATCTCTAAAATGAGTAGAGCTATAAAGATCAGAAGGATGCTCAGAAACATAAACCGACCCAAAGTTAAAAAGGGGTCTTTTTGCGCTTCTCAAGACAACTCGGGTATCTTTTGTTAATTTATTTTTGTAAGGCAGATAAATATCTGGCGTGATTCCGCCACCACCATAAACGACCCGTCCCGCCTTTGTAAAATATTTAGGACGCATTTCTTTTAGTGAATCCATTTTAGCTTCTCGATCTAAACTATAAAGCTCTCGATAGTAAGCATGCTCTTTTCCATCTTCATAGGGGCGCTGAATGAGACGACCGGTTGGTGTATAATAGCGAGCGATAGTTACACGAAGGGCCGCCCCTCCTTCTAAAGGTAATTGTCGTTGAACAAGCCCTTTACCAAAACTAGTTTCCCCAATAACAAGCCCACGGTCCAAATCTTGAATCGCGCCAGCCACAATTTCACTTGCACTAGCTGATCCGCGATTAATCAATACAATTAGAGAAAAATCATCTCTCCCCTTTTTTGGGTCAGCCATAAAGACTTGATTGGATTCTCGAATTTTACCTTTAGTAAAAACTAAAGTATCTCGTGTTGTGATAAAAAGATTTGATATGGCGGCTGCTTGCTCTAGATACCCGCCACTATTCCCTCTCAAATCAAATACAAGTCGCCTCATTCCTAATTCATCTAGTTTCTCAAGTGCTTTTTTAAATTCTTTATCGGTTGTTGCCGAAAAACGCCGAAGGGAAATATAGCCTGTTTCGGAATCAATCATCGCTGCGGCAGCAATACTATAAATAGGAATATCATCTCGAATAATAGTCACATCAAAAGGCTTTGCTAGCCCAATTCTTTGTATGGATATTTCGACAGAAGATCCTTTTTTGCCACGGAGCTTTTTAAAAACCTCATCCTTTGTGATTTTATATGCATCTTCCCCATTAATGGCTATAATTTTATCCCCGGATTGTAAACCCACATAATCAGAAGGGCTATCAGGAATTGGCGATATCACCGTGATATAGCCCTGTAAAATATCAAATTCAATGCCGATGCCTTGAAACTTCCCCCGAAATAGTTCTTCTATATTTTCTTGTTTTTTAGCAGGGATGTACGTGGAATGTGGGTCTAGTTCTTCCATTAGGCCATGAAAAGCCCCGTCCATTATTTTTTCTAAATCCACTTCATCAAAATAAAAATGGTTTATATAAGAAATAATTTGGTTGAGCGTGTTCACCTTTTCTTTCAAAATACGATACACATTTTGATTACTGGAGAATGCATAGGAAGCAATTAAAATAATGGCCAATAAAAAGCCCAACAATCCCGAGCCCAATAACGGGAAAAAACGTTTTGGTTTATATTTCATAATTTAATGTAACAAGCGCATTTATAAACCAAAATAGAGCATGGTTCTAAACGAAATACCTTCAACAGTGGTAGAAGGTGAATCCCCAATAAGCGTGCGACCATTTAAGCGCCATCGCCCCTGCCGAATGATTCCCCTATTATATCCTGCAGAAATTCTTAAACCCATGCGATCAAGAAATTGCCATTTTATTGCCACATAGGGTTGAAAATTAAAAAACAAAGCACTGAGATCAGTCATAACTCCTGAAATGCGAGATGCGCTGAATCCACTCGATTGCGCATCGTCAAAATCTGTCACTTCATAATAGAATGCTCCTGTGGCGGAATCTAAAGTTCCATAAACACCACTAAATACATCCTCCCATTTGGGCGTTCCAGTTTGGTGATCAAGCGTCATATTAATGCGTCCCAATCCCAAAAGAGCTCCAGCAGAAATTTCTAAATCTTGTAAAATGGGCATGACATATTCTACAGTAGCTGCCCCCAATGAAAAACTAAACTTTGCCTCAAGAGATGGTGAAAAATCACCGCTATACGCAACAGAAGTATCTGCTGCTGTATAGGAGCCAGAAGCATCTCGATCAATATAGAGCGTTATATTTGGAACAGTACTAATTCTTGAAGCACCAATACCCGCATATCCGCCCAAGCGCCATCGCCCAGCAACATGAGCAAAGCCCTCACCTCCATGAATAACAAATGGTCTTGCAAAATTATTTGTATCTAGCCCCATTTGAGGCAGCATGCTTTCTCCCGGGATGGATTTCAAATTAATATACATTGGACTATAACCAATACCGCCTCCAAAGAAATCTTCCACAGGGTAGAGGTCTACTTGGGCTGTCAGAAATGACGCGCTTAGTATGATATATAATATTTTTTTCTTCACGATGGATTAAGTCTCCGCATTGATGAACCTAAAAATTTAGAGTATATTCGAAAAAGACAAAAGGGATTATATTGTTTATATATACATTATTATGATATTGTTTTAAAAAGGCTTTTTCTTGTTTATATAAGGTGCGAACAGCTATATTTCTTAAGAGAAGTAACCGAGGTAAGGGAAAGCATTGGTATATTCTTCCCCTTTAATAAGTATAGCGATTAGGACTTAACATGAGCAAATGTGCGTACATGCGGAAGAGGTTGCGCGTTAAAAGCAGAGCTTTTATCGTCGTGATTCTCTCATTCTTATCTATTTTGTTGGCAAGTGAACCTTTCCACATTCAAGGAATATATGATTTTGATGGTGACGGGTCAAAAGAGTTGGTCGTCCAGAATTCTTTGTCAGGGAATGCTTTAGAATTAATTGAATTTTCAATGGCAGGAAGCCCCGAAACCATTTGGTCTTGGAGCGCAAATGGTCCTGTTATGGATTTTGATGTTATGGATATTAATCAAGATGGCTTTGATGATTTACTAGCCATTTCTGATCAGAATCTTGAAAAACCTCAACAGCCATGGCTTTATGTATTTCTTGGTGATAAATCAGGTCTTTCCAAGCGAGCCTTGGAGATTTATCCTACAGCCTTAGCTTTAGCCAGTATCCGCCCCACAAGTATTTCTTTCCTAGAAGCACCTGCTATCAAAATTGCTGTCGCGTTTGGTTCGCCCATTAGAAAGACCGCTGTTTTTTCATTAAGCATCACCGATAACCAAGTCCAATTGAAAGATATTGAATATCTTGGAACAGATTTGATTCAGAATGGATATAGCAAACTTGTCTCTAATGTTTACCGTTTGAAAAATCAAGATTATCTATTACAAATTTCTAAAGAGCGCAACACGCTAAAAGTAGCCATTTTTAATGGGACCAATTTTGAAGAAACGGCTTCGGATGTTTTAATTTCAGAAGCGAGAGGCCAACTTTTAAATGGGCGCGTGAGCTTTTTATCCAATAGCAAAGGGAACAAAGTCGTCCTCCCTTTTGATTCTGGCGATGTTGAATTTCTTCAATTTGATGGGGAAGCATTTTCTCTGAGCCAATGCCCGGATGGTGAAATGGCTCATTTTACGGAAACCAATCCATCCGCATTTTATAAAAAATTGATAGAGGAAGAAAAAAACATAAAGCAGAGCGTGACGCTTGCAGACTTTATAAATCAAGCAAACAATGACAAAGAACAAGCGACAGTAGCGTTAACCAAGGTCCCAAAAATTTTATCTGAAATGACTTTAGGTGAATCCGAATTACAATCAAATAGAGACAAAATTGACATTGTAGAAGCAGATTTGATTCCCGAAAATCCAATTTTGCCTCCGAACGAGAAGAAAAAGATTCCAGCGCTAGATAAGGGGCTATCTGTGTTTTTTCAAGAAGTAAAAGATTCAATTAAACAGCAGACTCAAGGCGATGAAAATTTGGAAATCTTGCCCAGTTTAGACCCTAAATCTATTGATTTATATTTTGCGCAAGTTATGACTCCCATCCAAGAAAATACGAAACGATTTATTTTTGATGGCGAATCTCCTTTTGGGGTGGGCGCACACGCCATGCCTCACCAAGGGAAGCCAAGCCATATATTACACAATATTTCTGCTAATATAGCACACTTGGAAAGAGGAACTGTTTATGATTATGCATATTCCCTTCGCAAGGCAAGGCTAGACAGCATTACCACTATTTCCATGGTGCATGATTTACAAACAAATGTTGTTTATCTCTCCATTAGCCCCTCAAAAGATTCTATAAATCAATCTTATGAACCCAGTGTTTTTAATCCCAAGCTATTTGAATTCCCTGAATATTTTTTCGAAGGGTTTCCTTCTGCGATTGGTAAAAACTTTACAGATCAATTAATCCGGTTTTCATTTGATGATGATACAACCATGAGCGCTCAAACACATGGTATTTATTTATCAGCAACAAGTCCTTCGAATCCAGCACAATCTTTACTTGTGTTTCTTGATCAGGGCGAATTGCAAGCGATTCGTGGTGAAGTTAATGTGAGAGAAAATGGTTCAAAGCAAGTTACAACCGAGTTTGATTTGAGAGGAAACATTGATCCTGCTGTAATGTTTTCTAGATTAATTGAGGAAGATTTCCCAGATTCTTTGAAAATCCGATTACTTCAAGATGGAACATTTGAGGAACCACTTTGGCAGCCTTTCGAAAAAATCCAGCCCATATCAATCGCTCCATCTCCACCAGAAGAATTAAAAGGGCTGAAAAATCCAAAAATTCCAATTCGAGCCGATCAGAGCCATGTCCCTGATCCTGATTCACTAAATGCAGAATCTTCAATAAATCCAAAATTAGAGGAGACAGAAGATCTTCTTCCTAACCCCGATTCTCCAATAGAAGCCATTGATTCAAAAGATTCTTCTCAAGAGAATTTAGAATCAATTTCGACATCACAAGTTGGTGATTTTTCAGATACTACAACAATCATATCTTTGCCTGATATAAGCGAACAAGAACAATCAGTATTGGAGAATTTTGATTCGCTCAAAACGGGAGAAGGAGACGAACTGGAGAATACGTTTAAATCCAGCGTTATTGACACATCAAATCAAATTTCACCCGAACATTAATAACAAAAATCCTTTGATGTCATTTCAAAAAATCCCCCTGTTCATTCTATTAGCTCTCCATTTGAGCTTTGGCCAGTCTCAAAAGCTTATTCACTTAGACGGTACTTATGATTTAGACGGGGATAAATGGTTAGAGTTTATTGCCCTCGGCTTAAATCCGGTAGATGAATATTTTCCCTCTACTGTTGAATATTACGAATTAGACGAGGATGGGTATCAAGTTAAAAAATGGGAATTTTCACCCCCTTCCGAAATGGACGGTTATTTTGTAAATGCGATGATTGGCGATATTCAGGGCGACGGATTTCCCGATCTTATCACAGTAATGAACCTTTCCCGATTAGGAGATAATGCATCGCCTCATGTCTTTATTGCCGTGTATGATTGGAACGGGGAAACTTTTTCAGAGCTTCCGATTGCAACACTAGACATTGGGAAACAAGGTCAATCGCTCAGGTGTAATAATTTTGCTTTACTTGATATGGACGCAGATGGCGTTCAAGAAATTGTTCTTGCCTTAGGAAGCCCATTTCGTGGATTTGCTTTTGTAGGTATGGATGAAAACACACACCTATCCGTCATTAAAAAAATCCGCCCAAATGATCTTTTGGTCGGTTCAGGCTTATTATATGCTGGTGTTGTAGATTATGATTCAGATGGCTATGATGATTTAATTGCGATTAGCCCAGAAGGAAATGTGCTGAAAGCCCAAGCATTTTATAATGTGGGTGGTGTTTTTGATGCGGGCGCTTTGATTAAAAAAACATATCAAGGATTGAGCAATATTAATCACCGATCCATGGTTCTTTCTGATTGGGACGCTGATGGATTTCAAGATCTTGTGATTCCTTTTGGTTCTGGCGATATGCTTGCTTTAACTCTGACGCCAGCCGCTTTAGCTTTTGATCGCTTGCCTATTTCTGGTGGTCCGTTGAGCCAAATTATTACAGAAGATTTTGATCAAGACACTTATTCTGATTTATTGATTTTATCGAGCACATTAAATCAAATTTCATTTTATTCAGGAAAATCGGGTCGCTTAGATGAATTATCTACATCGATAACAGAGACTTCAGAGTCTTTTCAAATTTCAACAATGATACCCCTCGTTCAACAGGGCAATTATACGGGACAAATTTTAGCATCAGGATGGAATGGAAACGAGAACGTCATTTATGCAGTGAATATTGGGGAAAAGTCCGAGAGCTTTGAGCAAGGATTTATTATTTCCGCGGAATTTATTGCGAACCAATTACCTGAAATGTTGTCTAACACTCAAGAAGAAGAGACCCAGCTTCCTGACGTTTTTGCCGAAACCTATCAAGATAGAACGCCTGAATCCCCACAACAAGAAATTGAAATTATTACCGATTTGGGAGAAACGCCTAAGAAAAATATTCCAGCAGCCCTAGAGCCAGGTGAGTCTAAAATTTCTGTTTTAAAAGAACAGCCTCAATCTTCTGCGCCCAAAAAAATATCTCGCACTTTAGAAACACCCAAACAACCAAAACCGATAGAAACCGTTGGGCAAAGACTCCCAAAGCATATACTTCCTCGATATGTTCTAAGCCCTAATGAGCAATTTGTATATGAACTTCCCCGAAAAAGTAACGAAGAATTTCATAGCTTTCGATGGGAAAGACCTCCGCCAAAGGGAATGTTTTTTCACTATGAAACTCGCTCTATTCGCTGGGTGCCGACAAATGAACAATTAGATGCATTCCCTATTTCTTTTCATGTGAAAATGAAAGTAAATGAAATAGTCGAACCAGATATAAACGATGGTAATCAAGTAGAAGCCTACAAAGTTGTGCCAGTTTTAGAAGCGCGAGATGAAGAAATGTGGATTTATGTGAACGATCCTCCGCAATTTTTAAGCTCACCTGTTGATACAGAATTTGTTGCAGGTGCCGTCTTTACTTACCAAGCTCTTGTGCGAGATTTAAACAAAGATGCAAAACTACAATTCGTATTAGAAAACGCGCCAAAAGGTATGATGCTCAATGAGGATATTTTATCTTGGAAAACGGATAGTTCTCATGTTGATGTTTACGATATAAGACTTGTTGTAAGCGATGGTTTTGACCGTAAAGCAAACGAGTTTAAACTGTTTGCCCGCGCAGGTATAAAGATATTATCTAACGCACCAGCTGAAGCGCAAGTTGGAGAGCCTTATACTTATCCTATAAAAATTTGGCGCCAACAAAAAGAAAAAACAGTGCAGTATAAATTGCTAAAAAGCCCCGATGGTATGACCATGGATAAGCGTGGGCTTGTGTCTTGGACGCCAAATCCAGTTCAGGTGGATACCATTCCTTATACCGTTATGGTTTCACATGGCGTCGCTACTGACACCCAATTTGTCAATCTTTTTGTTAATCACCCACCGATTATCCGTAAGGCGCCTCCACCCATGAATTTGATAAACTTGGGCGATACATGGGATTTTCAAATTGAAGTGGACGATCCAAATAAAACGGATCAGCTCGTTTACACCGCTCATGTTCTCCCGGAAGGCATGAGAATGGATCCCTATTTAGGACGCTTAAGATGGGACCCAACAAAAGATAATTTAGATTTTTCAAAACTTAAAATTGAAATTTCAGATGGGCATGAATCTCGCACGATTGAAAGTGAATTTTTTGTGAACGCACCAACAAATATTGTCTCTATTCCGCCCATGAGCGCAACGGTGGGAGAAGAATATAAATATAGCGTTATGCTTGTTGATGAAAATAAAGGCGCCCTTTTACCTTTTGATCGACTTGTAAAAATTGATGATGTTAGCCAAATTCGGATTTATTCTATTAATATTTCTGATGATGTTTATTTAGAAAATATTCATCGCTATATAAGTGATTGGCAAAACGCAGAAGCCATTTATAAGCTTAATAAAGACTATCCAGCAGATACACTCTTATCCCGATTGAATTTAAAAAAATACACCCATTCTGTATTCTTTGAAAATAATCGACTATATACTATTTTAGAAACAATTGATGATAGAACCATCAAAATGAAAGATTTCCTATGGGAGTTTTTTCAAGGAAATAAAGGGAAGCCACCTAGGCTTGTTGTAGAAAAACTCAGTCCTTTCAAATATACACTCTCCGAATTTCCCGAAGGTATGGAAGTTGATGAGCGCACCGGAACGATTTCATGGACGCCCACAAAAGATCAAGTGGATAAACAAAAAATTACGTTTATCGCTTCAGATGGATATTCCCGTGACGAACAAAGCTACGAAATTTATTCAAACCATTTGCCAACTATTGTTTCGAATCCTGCAAGGATGGGACTGGTGGGAGAGCTCTACAAGTATCAAGTGCGCGTAGAAGATAGAAACGAAAATGCGAATTTGGAATACACTTTACTTCGTGGACCCCATGGAATGCAGATGGATAAATATGGACGAATTTTGTGGGTTCCAAAAGCAGCACAAATAAATTATAGTAGTTTTGAAGTTCAAGTTTCTGATGGCTATGGAAAAGACATTCAAACTGGGAAAATGTATATTAACATGCCTCCAACTTTATTATCTATTCCAAAACCAGTTGGCCTAACGGGACATACGTGGCGATATAAGCTTGTAGCAGAAGATTTGAATAGTGATAAAATTTCTTTTCGTCCTGTTCGATTGCCAAAATATGCCCGATATAATAAAAAGAAAAATTTAGTGACTTGGGCGCCAAAAAAGAATCAAATGGGAGCAAATGATTTTATTTTTATGGCCATTGATGAACGGGGTGCTACCACGGCTCACGAGTTCCAAGTTCATGTTTTTTATGACCCAAGCGCGAAGCAATTGATTAATACAGGTTGGCCATTGATGTTGACGTTTGTCGGTGTGGTTTTTGCCTGGGGTATGGCGCAGATTTAATCGAGCATGTTGCTTAGGCCGAGGTTTTCAGGCAAAGTCATTTTTACAGCTAAAGCATAAATAGGAAGTGAAGACCAATCCTTGTTGAGCTTTATCATATCTTTTTCTGTGGTCAATAAGTAATCAGATTTTGATGATATAAATTTCTTTTGAATAAGTTTTAAATCTATATTTGTGTATTTGTGATGATCTGTAAAAGCGTAGCTCTTCTCTATCCTTATTCCTGCTTTATTTGCCGTATCTTCAAAACTTTTATTATCACCTAGAGCAGAAAATAAAAATGCTTTTTTATCTTTCATTTCAGAAATAATAATTTGCGTTTTGTCTAAGGATTTTAAGTGATTTTCCACAAGAAGATTACTACGGTAAATTGGAGATTTTATTGTATTTAATTTTCGATTTAGATAAGAGGAATTTTTATTTGATGTGTTTTTTGTTACGATAATCACGTCTGCTCTAGAAAGTTGATTCCAGGGTTCACGCAGGCTTCCATAAGGTAAAAGTTTATGCGTTTTTTTTGTGTCTTTGCCATTAATAAGAACGATATCTAAATCTCGAAATAAACTACGATGTTGGAATCCGTCGTCCAACAGTATAAGATCCGGTTTAAACTTTTCAAATAAAAGCATTCCACCGCGAAATCGATTTTCATCCACAAGAATGGGAATACCTTCACTGTTTTTTGCCATTAAAGCAGGTTCATCCCCCACAGCTTCCCAGGATTTGAAGTTTGTTTTTCCATCGCTTACAATTTGTGCCCCTTTTGTGTTTCTTCCGTAACCTCTGCTTAAAATGGCAGGACGATAGCCCTCTTTTTGCAATTTGTGGGCAAGGGCTAAAACCATTGGTGTTTTTCCTGTTCCACCCGCGGTGATATTCCCAACGCTTATAACAGGGACAGGAAGTTTTCGTGTAATGAAAAATCCAAATCGATAAAACAGATTACGCCAATAAATCATCCCCCAATAAAAAAGAGCAAGAGGAAATAAAATCCATACGAGATATTCTTTATTTTGAGTTATTTGCATAATGCAAATTATTTTCTTGTATTTGATCCATAGCATCGATTAATTTTTGTGAGGCCTCTTCAAAAGGTTGTTTGGAATCAAAATAAATAGGCTCTCCATATTCAATCCAAATTTTGCCAAATGGTTTTTCAAGAAAGAAAGCATCCCAATTAGTAAAAGTCCAATGGCGACTTGAATGAATAGAAACAGGCACAACTGCCGTATTGGTTTTTTGAGACGCACGAATCACACCTGGTTTTGGGATCCGCGCAGGGCCACTTGGGCCATCTGGCGTAATCGCAAGAAGGACTGATTCAGAAGAGAGGGTGTTCACTATATTTTTAAACGCTTCTTTCCCTCGTTCTTTGCTAGACCCACGAAGAAATTCCCAACCCATTCGTTCTCCAACCTGCGTGATGAGTTCCGCATCTTTGTGAGTTCCGGTTAGGCCATAATATCCTTTTCCTGTTTTTGAAAGATGCATAAAAACACCTAAAAGTTGACCGTGCCAGGCAGAAATGATCACAGATTTGTTATTTTGCAATAATACTAAGAAATGCTCTGCCCCACGGACATCCCAAGTATTTGTTCCATAGAATAGTTTAAGAATCCATTTTGTAATGAAGGCTATCAATTTGGTCCTCATCATTTATCTTTCTGCGATCGCTTTTGCGGCTCGTTCGTAAACACCAGGAAGACCTAAAGATCTTCTCACCTCGTTAAATCCGTTCAACATTTTTTTCCGCACCGCTGATTTTGATTCTAATAAAGGAATAATAGCAGAAGAGAGGCGATCTGCTGTCATCTCTTTTTGTAGTAATTCTGGAACAAGCATACGATTTAAAATAAGATTTACCATGGAAATATATTTAACCTTTGTTGCCCATCTTGTAATCCACCAAGAAACTCGAGAAAGCTTGTAACATACAATTAAAGGAATGTCTTCCACGGCGCATTCCAGTGTTGCTGTTCCAGAAGCGGTAATGGCGGCGGAGCCGTGAGTCATAGCGAAGCGCGCATCCTTTTCTATTTTAATAAAATCAGGACAAGGCTCAATGGTAACATGCGGACTTTTTCCAAGAATAAATTGATACTCTGGTTTTTGCTTTTTTAATAAAGTGACTGTTTCCAAAAATATGGGCCAGTGTCTATTTATTTCCTGTTTTCGACTTCCAGGCAAAAGAACTAATAATGGTTGTTTTGGATTTAAGCCATGGGAAGCAAAATAATCTTCCTTTTTTATGGATAAAGGAGGACGGTCAACAAAAGGGTGACCAATATAATTCGCAGAGATGCCACGACTTTCAAACCAGGCTTGTTCAAAAGGGAAAATACATAGGGATTGGTCTACATATTTTTTTATGGTTTTAATTCGATTTTCTTTCCATGCCCAAACTTGAGGAAGGATGAAGTACGTTATAGGTATTTTAAGATGGTGAATATTTTTAGCAAGACGAAGGTTAAATCCTGGGTAATCAATTAAAATTACACGATCTGGTTTATATCTTTGAATGGCCTCAACGGTTTGCCCCATAATTTTCAACATACGAGGTAAATGTTTCAGCACTTCTGTAAACCCCATAATGGAAAGTTGATCCACATGTTCTATGATACGCATACCCGTTTTGGCCATTTTATCTCCACCATGTCCAACAAATACAGCATCAGATTGGACGGATTGGATGGCTTTTATCAGTTGAGCCCCATGAAGATCACCAGAAGGTTCTCCTGCAATGAGAAAATATTTCATGAAATAAAATAGATATTTTTAATAACAAGAATCAAAAGAATAAGACTAAGGTTTTGTAAGGTCCGTCGTTCTGTTCGAAGTGTTTTCATCAGAGACTTTGGCTTGCGATCGTCATTATTTTTCCAAGCTGTAAGTCGAGGAAAAAGCAAAGGCACATTCTCTTGATAGCTTTGATATGCACTTCCAAAAAGGTCGTGAAGGGTTGATTCTTCTAAGGCGATAATCAATGAATATTGAATCGTAAAAAAGATGAAACACACCGCAAGTAATAACCACATTTGTGGCCCAGATGCCAAAGTAATAACACCTAAATATATAATAATATTCCCTACATATAGCGGATTTCGTGTTCGCGCATAGGGTCCTGAGGTACATAAAGATGGTGCGCCAACTTTTAGGGTTCGTGTTTCACCGCCGGCAAAACGAACAGCAGAAATTCGGATATACTCTCCAAAACCAATCAAAAGTGCACCCCAAAAACATTCCGGATAAGAAATATTAGAAAAATATATAATTGTAAAAACCAGTGGAATTGGCGTGTAAGATCGGTATTTAAATAAAAAATTGTTGATAAACATTTGTGGGATTCCTTTTATTATTTCACGCTAGAATTAGTGGATATCTTGAATGATTTTTTCTTGAATATTCAGTGCAATTTCCAAAGCATCTCTTCCAGCATTACCGTCAACGATAGGCTTTGCCTTTCCCTGAATAGATTGAATAAAATTGTCTAACTCGTCTCGCAAAGCATCTGCTTTTATAATTGGCGGTTTTTCATAAGAAATTAATCGTTTACGCCCATGATATTCAAAAGGCGCAGTTTGGTTTGCTTCAGAGGCGCTTATTTCGGAATCGCTTATTTGATAGACTTCCGTGAGCCCTAATAATAAATCCATAGTGGCATATAGGTCTTTTTGAAACAATTTTATTTTTCTCACTTTATCTTGTGCCACTCGACTGGAAACCATGCTCGCCACAGTCCCGTTTTCAAATCGAATTCTTGCATGGGCAATATCTACAGAATCGGTTAAAATAGAAACACCTGTCGCTTGGATATTTTTAACGGGTGAAGATACAATTGAGAGTAAAATGTCAATATCATGAATCATAAGGTCAAGCACGACCGGCACATCAGTTCCTCGAATGGTATAAGGAGCCAATCGTTGAATCTCAACAAATTTTGGAGCCACAGGAAATGGACGAAGTGCACGAATCGCTGGATTGAGTCTCTCTATATGTCCCACTTGAATAAGGGTGTTTTTTGCTTGAGCCATTTCCACCAAAAGGTTAGCTTCTCTTAAATTTTTTGTAATGGGTTTTTCGATGAAGACATGTTTCCCAGAAGCAATACAGGCTTGAGCTACTTCTGCGTGTGTTTCCGTCGGTGTAACGAGAGACAAGGCATCACAAGATTGGATGAGAGACGAAAGAGAAGTAAATGGTTTTACTCCATACTGTTTTTCCATGGATGTCATTTGTTTTGGATTTACATCATGGATGCCCACGAGGTTGACTTCGGGTAAATCCAAAAAGTGCTTCACGTGGTGTTGGCCCAAGTGTCCTGTGCCGATAACACCGATATTGATTTTATTTTTCATAGATTTAGCCTGAGAACTTACATCTTTGTCGTGAAAAGCTAAAAAGAATCCATAAAAATCATTTATTGAAAAATCTTGATTTTACACTTGAAAAATACCAATTTGCATTGCGGTAATTCGAGATTAACATAAGGTTTCAATGATGTCAAATAATATAAAATCCGGGATTGGGTATCTAATTCCTGCATCTGCGGTGGTTGGTTTTTTTATAGCCATTTTGCTTGGTGCAAACATTCTTAGTATTATAATCGCCGTTTTCGGTATTTTGGGTTGGGTTGTTTACATGCTTGTTGTAGAGAGTAAACCCCCACCTCTACTTGGGAATCTCATCATTCTTTTTGGTGTGCTGATTTCTGTCGGCGTTTTTATGACCTACGGTCAAAAGGCAAATATACATGGCGGTATGGTGTTCCAAACAGATGGGCTTCTCATTGCTTTAGCTGTTTTATTCTTTTCCGTATTAACAGGGATATTGTTTCGTGGTCAGTTTTCAGTAAGCCCGGATCCACAAACTTTAAGTAGCGAAGAACAAGATTTAGTTCGTCGCGCGCTTAATCAACCCGAAGGGGCAGATCCAAAAGTAATCGTTGTAAAACAAGCACAAGAAGAATTAGAAGAAGCGGAAGAAGAAAATCCGTATGCTTATAATCCTTATGCCTACGCTTCAGATTATTACGACGATGAAGATTATGAGGATGAGGATGAGGATGATGACGAAGAAGATTGGAACGACGAAGACGAGGAATAAATCGCTTCGTATTAAAATGAAATTAAAAATGGGCAGTAAAAACTGCCCTTTTTTATGAAGTTTAAGTTTTATACATTAAATTTGAAAAAGATACAGTCTCCATTTTTTACGATATAGTCCTTTCCTTCTTGGCGTATAAGTCCCTTATCCGAAAGGGCTGATTCTGAGCCAAATTCATCGAGCTGATGAAAAGAAAAAATTTCTGCTTTAATAAATCCACGTTCAAAGTCAGTATGGATTTCACCTGCAGCTTGAGGCGCTGTGGAACCTTTTTTAATGGTCCAAGCTCGGACTTCTGTGGGACCGCCTGTAAAGAAAGTTTCTAATCCCAACAAATCAAAGCCCGCATGAATCACTTTATGTAAGCCTGGCTCGCTGAGATTATATTCGGCTAAAAACATTTCTTTTTCTTCTGCGTCAAGTAAGGCGATTTCTTGCTCTAATTTTCCACAAATACGAATGGCGCTATTTCCTTCTTTTTCTGCATAATCAAACAAAGCTTGCACGTGTTTGCTTCTATCTTGTTTGGTGATTTCATTTTCATCAACATTGGCGATATAGAGAATAGGTTTTTGAGTTAAGAGATGTAAAGTGTCGATAACCGCTTGTTCTTCCTTGCTGGCTTCAAATGTTCGAGCTCGATGTCCATCAGAACAGTGAGCCAAAAGCCGATTTAAAATATCTAATTCTGTTTGCATTTTTCTGTCACCAGATCTGGAAAGTTTTTCTGTTTTCCGATGGCGCTTTTCTAAAGTCTCCAAATCTGCGAAAAGCAATTCAGCTTCGATTGTATCTGCATCTCGAACAGGATCAACGCTTCCATCAACGTGGGTAATGCCATCATCTTCGAAACAACGGACCACATGAAGAATGGCAGAAACTTGTCGAATATTGCCTAAGAATTGATTTCCTCTTCCCTCGCCTTTACTGGCACCACGAACTAATCCAGCAATATCCAAAAACTCAACCGTGGCTGGTGTGATCTTTTCTGGATGGTATATTTCAGCCAAACGATCAAGACGAGCATCTGGTAAATTAACAATTCCTAAGTTCGGCTCGATAGTGCAGAATGGGTAATTTTCTGCTGGAATTGATAATTCTGTAAGTGCATTAAAAATGGTTGATTTCCCAACATTGGGTAAACCCACAATTCCACATTGAAGCGCCATAATTTATTGTCCTAATTAAAAAGTATCGAGAGAAGGATCATCACCAAAATCATAGCTCAAATCTGGGAATAATCCCACTTGAAGACCTTTTGCGACATAGATAACACGGTCACCAATGCTGAGCTGTCCATCACCCCAAATCATGGAAGACGGTTTTTCCATCACACGCTTAATATCAATTTTGTAAGTGATTTTTTCGTGATAAGGTCGAACTTGACCTTTGAATTTTAATTTTCCAACACCCAGCGCACGACCTCGACCTTTTGCGCCTGTCCATGTGAGATAAAATCCAATCAATTGCCACAAACCATCTAAACCCAAACATCCGGGCATAACAGGATCGCCTTTAAAATGACAGTGAAAAAACCAAAGGGATTCATCAATATCTAATTCAGCGATGATTTGTCCTTTATTATAAGCACCTCCGTCTTCTGTAATATTTAATACACGATCTACCATCAACATGGGCGCTGTCGGTAATTTCCCATTTTCCATTCCGAAAACCGTACCATCAGCGACTTGGAGTAATTCTTCTTTTGAATATGCATTTTGTTTTTTCATAAAATCCCTGTTTTTATATGATTTATTAAGCGCAAGAGTACATAATTTATAGGGTAAATAGATAATAAAATTTGGAGGGAATATGTCTAAATGGGTTTTAATATTAGGCGCGTCCACAGGACATGGTGGCGCAACCGCAAAAAAACTAGCCTCAGAAGGATATGGAATTATTGGATTTCATTTTGACCGAGGAGAAGCAAAAAAAATAGCAGCAGAAACCATTGCTGAAGTCAACGAATTGACAGGAGGCCGTTGTCATTATTATAACACCAACGCCGCTTCTGAAGAAACAATGGATAAATATATTCCCGAAATCAAAGAAATCACTGGTGGTGAGCCATTGAAATTATTGCTTCATTCCATTGCGTTTGGGACAACCACGAACTTTTTTGGCGATAAACCGGTGACACAACGTCAAATGGACATGACGGTCCATGTCATGGGGAATTCCCTTCTTTATTGGGTGCAAAAACTTTTTGCAGAAAAATTAATAGGAGAAGGCTCTCGAATCATGGGATTAACCAGTGAGGGTAATTATCTGGCCATGGAAGGCTACGGTCCTGTGAGTGTTGCTAAAGTTGCCATGGAAGCAATCATTCGTCAGATTGGTTGGGAATTGGGAAAATTTGGGATTACTGCGAATGCGGTGCAGGCTGGGATTACCCCAACACGCGCCTTAACTAAAATTACAGATAATTGGGAGAAGTGGGTGGAAAACACAAAAAAACGAAATCCACTTCAGAGAACAACCACACCAGAAGATGTAGCAAATACGATTGCCATGCTTCTTCAACCTGGTGCAGATTTTATCAATTGTTCCATAATTTATTGTGATGGTGGAGAACATCGTTCTGGCGCTTTTTAGATTTCCCATTCTCCCAGGCTGAATGAAAAACAAGAATAATGATTTCATTCATTCAACAATTTGATCATCCCTTAATATTATCAGCGATGAAAGGGGTAACCCTCCTCGGGAATGTGCCCCTTTATTTTATATATCTTGCCATTGCCTACCCCTTATTGCAAAAAAGAGATTGGTTTTCATTTCTGGGAATCATAGTTTTATCGGGCATTGTAAACGAAGCACTTAAAATGGGTTTTCACCTTCCTCGCCCCCCCATAGAAAAACATCTTATTTCTGTCCTTGGATCGGGTTCTCCAAGTGGACACGCACAAATGGCGGTTGTGGTATGGGGATGGATTGGGTTTCGATATAAACAGTGGGGACCAACTTTAGTTCTGATGTTTTTCATCGGATTTTCTCGCCTATATTTAGGCGTTCATTATCCAAGTCAAGTGATTGGCGGATGGATGATTGGTTTTGCTATTCTTGGGTTTTGGATTTGGAAAGTAGAAACTAAGGGAGCAAAAAATTCAGAGAAAAAAGATGATTATAGTGGCGTTGCAAATCGCTATGATACACTCATAGAACCCTTAGTTCATCATATTCGCGAAGCCATGCTTCTTCGTATTTTCCACCATCAAGCAAAGGATATTCTAGATATGTGCTGTGGAACCGGCGTACAGCTTTCAATGATTCCTGCTTCGCTTCGTCGCGTTGGGATTGACAACTCTCCCGCAATGCTTAAAATAGCAAAAGACAGAGGGTTGAGCGAATGCCATTTTGGAGAAGCAGAAGAAACACCTTTCAAGAACCAAGCCTTTGATTTGGTCCTCTCCCAATTTGCGCTTCATGAAAAAGATCCCGAAACCATAAAAAAAGAATTAAATGAAATTAAGCGTATATTAAAAACGGGTGGACGATTAATTGTTGTTGATTTTGCTCAGCCCCAAAAAAAGACACTAGGATCATTTCTATATAAATTTGGCATTAGGCAAATCGAACGCTTTGCAGGGAAAAAACATTTTGCTCATTATAAAATTTGGATGAGAAACGGAGGATTAAAATCCGTATTAGCAAAAAATGGTTGGCACAGAACGTATGTTCAAGAATTTTATCACGGCGCAGTTCAATTAGCTGAATTCGCCTGTAAATAAAAAACCCTCAAAAACATGAGGGTAAAATGTTTGACTAAGCGATATAGAACTTAGTTTGAAGCTAATTTTATTTCGATGAGCTCTATAAGATCGTGGTTGTTTTTTTCTGGTTGAATATCAAAACTAGTTTGCGCTTCTTTTAATGCAAACTTCCACCAACCTTTTTTGGTATAAGCAAGCGCTAGATTAAAATGTGATTTGCTCAAAACTTGAATCTCCGAGCGACTGAGCCGATTTAGGTCAGGAGGATATAATCGAGATACTTCTCGGAATTCAAGAATGGCTTCATCCACTAAGTTTTTTTGGAGATACCAATTACCTAGCTTGAGGTGGCGTTCAGGATCTTCTTGGCAAGCGACTACAAAAAGTCCGAGCAAAAAAACAATGAGTAATTTTTGTGTACTAAATTTATACATATTTATCAAATTTGAGATAGAATTTTCATGCTTATCAGTGGAAAATCAAGAAGAAAATCCGTTAATTTGTTTTTTTGTTCGGGGCTCATTTACCACGAAAATAAGAAGACTAATTCCAATAATTAGAAAAATGGCCACACTGATAAAGACAGCTTCCGTACCAAATTGAGTTCGAATTAAGGAAGCGCCTAAAATAGACATGATAACAAAAGGTGCTAAAATTGTATCAATAAGCGCCATATATGTTTTGGTATCTCTGTCTTGTGAAAAATCATAGATTAGATTCATAGAAGCGGGCATGAAGGAGCCAAGTCCAGCCCCTAGAAAAAAGAACAAGGTATAAACCCAAAGCATGGATTGAGAATAAATGGCTAAAAGCATTGCAATAAAATGGCATATAAAAGAAAAAATCATAGATAATTTATGTCCATATTTATCCCCCATTTTTCCAGTGAGATAAGAAGCCATTCCTGCTGCAAAAACATTGATGATAATAAAAATCCCCGCTTCGCTCATTTCAAAATTGAATTTATTTTGGCAATATACCGCGTATAAACTTACAGCCGGAAAAGTGGCAACACAGAAAATTCGCGCTAATAGATATTTTTGGAAATTGCGATGCCCAATGAGAATATCTTTAATATCGGCTAGGAATTCTTTCACCGTTTTATGAGGAATATCATTTGGCCTTTCTTTTACACGAAACCAAAAAAACAGAGCTGAACCAATGGTAATAGAAACAAAGAAGATATAAAAACCAATTCCAAAATTATTAGGGAAAGGAATAGCGCTATCCAAAATCCACTTCACAGCAAATCCGCCCACAAATCCACCAATACTATGAAACGCGAATGAGAGCCCAAGAAACTGTCCCCGTTTTTCCTTAAGGGTAGATTGTTCAATAAAAGCAACCCACACGGGCAAAAGATATCCTATCCCCAAGCCATAAGAAATAAAACCGATATAAAAATAAATCCAGGCATTTGGGCCAGTAGGGGTTAGAAAAGTATAAATGGTTCCCATCATAAAAACAGCAGAAATGGGCAAGCCGTGGAGCAACAAGGCGACTATTTTTATATCTTTTATATTTCGTCCCATTAATGCAGAAAATAATTGTGGTATGGCCATTAAAACAGCAAAAAGCCCGGCGGTTGAAACGATAACAAGATTTGGCGCTCCTAAAGATTTTAGAAAAAGAGGCACAACCGCATAGACGGTATGAAAAGCAATCCCCAATCCCCATGTAAATTCATGGTAAAGATTTAAAATAAGATTATGATGATGATCTTTTTGGGTAAACTCAGTCACGGATAATTTTTTCTTGAGTCAATAAAATGATGGCTCCTAATAATAATATGGCACCACCAATCTGAATGGGCTCAAGGGTTTTTCCTCTAAAAACCCAATCAAAGGCCATAGCCGAGATAGGCCAAAATAGTTCATAAATAGAGGTATGAGAAGCGGGTAAGCGTTGTAAGCCATAATAATAAATAAATAGGGCTACAGATCCGGTAGAAAAAACAATGATAAGCAAAACTTTCCATTGGGGCATTGTCATTTGAATGGTGCTAAGGTTTTCTTGTGTATAGAGCAAAACAATGCCAGCAACGGCTGCGGTTAATGTTAAGCGTAAAGCGGTCACCACGGTAAAGGGTAAGCGATTTAAGGCATGCTTTCCAAGCACGGTTGAGCTCCCCCAGCTAAAGGCGGCCAATAATGCCAATAGTGCGGCGATGATCATTTTATCATTCCATTGAGAAATAGGGTTTGCTCCAAATGTGAGTAGATATCCACCAATCATTGCTAATCCTGCTAAGCCTAAAAAGCGTTTAGTGATAGGTTCTTTCAAAATAATGGACGCAAGGGCAATAGCAAAAAATGGTTGGAATTTTTGGAGTAAAACCACGACAGATAAATTTATATCATCAATATAACTTAGTGCTTTTGTGTAAAAAAACGTTCCTAAAATCCCGCCACAAATACTAATCCATAATAAGGAAATCCATCCTTGTTGATCTAATTTTTTTATCTTAGCCCAACCCTTAATAAGGAAAGGTAAAAATAAAATCGCTCCAAATGTATGCTCAATGGTAATAATTAAAAATGAAGAGATTGAATGAAGCTCTTGACGAAGAAAGCCATCCAGACTCCACAGAAGGGCCGCACAAATGACAGCTAAAGGTGGGATGATATTTTTCACCCTATAAATTACAAGAATCTTCGAATTAAAAAGGGAAGAGAATCCCCCTTTTTAATTGGCACTTTTCCGAAAGAAGAACTCCTTTTCGTTTACAGTGGAACAAGAATCCTTTCTTGTTTTTGTCCGCGATTAAGGATAATCGTGGCACACTTAAATCAAAAATTATTGTGGCAGGGCTTGAGGTAAAAATGCCTGCGACTTTTTACACATGACAAACTTAACACGATACGAGTGGATCAAAAAGGTTTTAAAAAACTATGAGTCTTTTTTAAGCTTCTGAATTTCTTCCTGCAGTTTTTTTACATCCTTACGTAATTGGTCCATATCCTTTTGGTGATGCATTGGTGCGGGTATATTTTTCATTAATTGCTTGAAATCAAGATTATCTTCATCAAAAAATTCGAACATCATTACATTATGATTATCCTTATCGTCATCATCAAAATCGTAGTCCATGCCAAAATGATAGTCAGCATCCGGAGCTCCACCAAGCGTGACTGCAATTTTTTTGCTTCTGTTTTTTCTAATCAGAGATAATTTTACTTTTGTTTCAGGTTCATAGGAAGCAATGGATTTTTTAAGATCTTTTGGCGATTTAACTGATACACGATCCACCTTAATAATTACATCTCCTGCTTTTATTCCCGCCTTTTTTGCTGGGCTATCATCCATGACTTCCGTTACCAAAACCCCACCATTTTTTGCACCAAAATAATCGGCGAGCTGACCTTCCAACTCATCAATGCCAACCCCAAGATATCCGCCACTTCCACGATGCATTTTTTTTATCATGTGATGTGCTTTGTTCATGGCGTTTTTTCCGTGTTCCATGCCGCCGCCCATCAGTTGGTGAAGATCGATATCAATATCTAAATCGTCCAATTCTTCTTTTAGCGCGTGGAATGCGTCCATATTTCCCACAGGAATTTCATATTGGTTTTCTTCTCCATCTTTTGTAATGGTAAGCGTTAAAATATCATTCTCGATAGATGCATTTACGTTAATATCTATTGATTTGTCATTATCGTCACTTTCCGCCTTAACAATCATCATTCTTTTGACATTTTTTTTGTCGCTTGAGATTTCTCCGATTAAAAATGAAAATAACGTGAGTATGGATAAAAATATTTTTAACATGGGATTCCCTTCCTTTTTTTATTTGATTTACTCATGTAATGGGTAAAAGTTCCCATTGCTTATTTTTGAAAGACTAAGCTTGTCCACCAATCCCTGCACCGTGCCCCAAATCCATGCCGAGTGAGCCAGCGGCTTGTTTCCACATTTGTTCTGGCGGCATTTTAAAGATAAAATCGGATGTAGTGGATTGGAGTAGCCAGTCCCCATTTTCAATCTCTCGTTCAAGTTGCCCTGCGCCCCATCCAGCATGACCTAACATTAACTTATAAGGGATATGTTCGGCTGTTTTCAATTCGGATAGAATTTGTTTTTGGCTTGTAATGGAAAAATCATCTGATATTTTCACAGTTCCTTCAGATGTAAAAGAACTGGAATGAAGTACAATGCCCCGTTCAAGTAAAACAGGACCACCAAAAAATATTTCAGGAACAGATTCTAATAAGTTTTTCTCACCCACGTAAAGTTGTTCGAATAAGTCCATTAAATTAGGTTCTTGAAATCGCTTATTAATGATGAGCCCCATGGCACCTTCAGTGGAATGTTCACAAATAAATATAACGGAAGCACCAAAAAAGGGGTCTTGCATGTGAGGCATAGAGATAAGGATATGATTTTGGAGAGATGCCATGAAAAAAAGTACCGCTTCTAATGTTTCAAGTCAAGATGACATTGAAACAAAAAAGCCCCGACATTGCCGAGGCTTTTTTATAATGATTAATTTCTAAATCAAATTAAAAATTAACTTTAATACCTGCGTTAAAATACCTTTGTGAACCTAAGAATACTTCAGCATTATGAGCAGCATGAACTTTATCACCATAGGAATTGTAATTACTATTATCTACAGCATCTTGGACATAGACAGCATCTAAAGCATTAAAGATGTGAGCGAAAGCTTGCACTCTCATGCCAGCCATTTCTGGAAGGTTATAAGAAACATGCACATCCATTTTTGAATAGCCAGGAGCCATCCATACTTGATCCGTATCAGCCGTTCCATCGTCACCAATTTCACGATCGCCTGGACTCCAATCAGAATAGTTATCTGCATACATATTGTATAATGCTTGGATTTTTAAACCAGACATTGGAGTTAAGGTAACGCCAGCAACATAAGATGTTTGAGGCATATCACCTACCTTAAGA
>Ga0233449_1000394_pt1 | contig 54860 bp, 50 predicted proteins | sample SI_124_October20_FD_183012 | JGI IMG/M metagenome (GOLD analysis project Ga0233449, IMG submission 183012) | Seawater microbial communities from Saanich Inlet, British Columbia, Canada - SI_124_October2016_200_MG | ecosystem: Environmental > Aquatic > Marine > Inlet | place: Canada: British...
TCAATGAACCAGCCAATTGCATCTGATGCAGGTCAGCTCAACGACCTCTCCCGATCTCAAACTCAAAACAATCATCCCAACCCGTCTCCCGCCGGAGGAAAGACAATGCGTGATTTTTGGCAATGGATGTTCAGTCCATCCCGACGTGGGCCAATGCTTATTGCCCCCGCGTTAATCATGTTGTTCGTGATGAACATCTTTCCGCTAATGTGGTCTTTCGGACTGAGCTTCTTTCATTACAAAGCCTCGTCCATTCAACCACCCCGGTTTGCCGGTCTCTATTATTATGAAAAAGTCCTGACCGATCCTGTGGTTTGGGAGCGCATGCAGACAACGGCCTTGATCGTTGCCATGAGCGTACTTTTGCAACTGATCATCGGCTTTGCCCTGGCCATGATGTTCGAAAAGAAGTTTCCGCTTCGCCGTGAAATTTTGATGCTTGTGCTGACACCGATGATGTTGTCGTTTGTCGCTGTTGGCGTCTTCTTCAAGCTCTTTTACGAGCCGACTTTTGGCCTGCTGAGCCAGGCTTATTCATACTTCTCGGGTGAGCCGCTGACATTGCTGGCCACCCAATGGGGTGCTGTCTGGGGTATCGTCATCGCCGATGCCTGGATGTGGTCACCCTTTGTCATGCTGTTGGTGTTGGCCGGTCTGGTCAGTGTGCCGGATTATCTCTATGAAGCCGCCGAAGTCGACCGGGCGTCAAAGTGGAAGCGTTTTATAACGGTGACGTTCCCCTATGTGCGCGGGTTGTTGCTGCTGGCCTTGCTGTTCCGCACCATTGAGACCTTCAAGATATTTGATGTGGTCTATCTGATTACAAACGGTGGTCCCGGCACGTCGACGGAAACGATTGCCGTCTATGTCTATCGGGTTGCCTTCCAGTTCTTCAAAACCAGTCAGTCGTCGGCGCTGAGCTACATCTTGCTGTTTATCGTGATCGTGCTGACTAATCTCTATCTCTATTTTGTCAAAAAACGCGGTGAGGAGGGCTGATCATGTCTGTCTTATTAAGCCTGTTTTCGAAGAAGGAACGTCGCCTGCGTGAGGCCGGTTGGGGCTGGACCCTGTTCGCCGGGATTATCAGCCTGATCTATTTCTTCCCGGTCCTGTGGATCATCATGACGGCGTTCAAGACGCGGGCAGATGCTCTTGCAACACCGCCGGTCTTTTTCTTCACGCCCACATTGGAAAACTTTGTTGCCGTGTTTTATCGGGTGGCCCAAACCGGCGGTGGTGAAGCCATTAGTACCGGCATGGGCGGGTTTTTCTTCAACTCGATCTTTGTCGCCTCCGCAGGTGTGTTTCTGGCTTTGATCATTGGCACCCTGGCGTCCTACGGTTTCTCGCGTTATCCCCTGAAGGGCAATGACACGTATTTGTTTGTCGTGCTGACCACACGTATGTTGCCCCCGATTATTGTGATTATTCCCATCTTTCTGATGTTCCGTATGGTCGGTCTCAGTGGCTCCTACATCGGTGTGATTCTGCTTTATGCCGCCTTTAACCTGCCGTTTTCCATCTGGATGATGAAAAGCTTCTTTGATGAACTTTCGCCGGATGTTGAGGACTCAGCCCGCATGGACGGATCGTCTGAATTTGGCGTGTTCTTCAAGATGTGTATCCCGCAGTTGAAAGCCGGTCTGGCGGCAACAGCCGTGTTTGCCGTCATCCTGACCTGGAACGAATTTCTCTTTGCGCTGTTGTTAACCAGCACGGATACCCGAACCGTGCCGGTCGCTATGGCACGCACTATTGGCGGTGAAATCGGCGTGGAATGGGGGCTGCTTGCAGCCATTATTACCCTGTTCCTGGTCCCTGTCTTCGCCGTGACTTATCTGTTGCAAAATCATCTGCTGCGCGGTGTCACCTTCGGCACCATCAAGAAATAGGAGGCGGACATGTCAACCATTCAAGTAACCAACCTGACCAAACGTTTTGGCGATATGCTCGCCGTCAGTGGCGTCGATCTGGATGTGGCGGCGGGCGAAGTCCTGTGTTTGTTGGGTCCGTCCGGCTGCGGTAAAACCACAACCCTGCGTATGATCGCCGGACTGGAAACCACGACGGATGGTGAGGTTCGTATCGCCGGTAAACGTGTGAACGAGATTTCACCTTCAGAACGCGATATCGCCATGGTGTTTCAGTTCTATGCCCTGTACCCAAGTTTGACAGTTGCCGAGAATCTTGGTTTTCCCCTGCATCACGACAAACTGCCGCAGTCGGAAATTGATCACCTTGTTTCTGAAGTTGCCCGCAAACTGGCACTGACTGACGTTTTGCATCGCCTGCCGGGCTATCTGGCGGAAGGTGAGAAGCAGCGTGTGGCGGTGGCCCGGGCGATCATCCGCGACCCGAACTGCTTTTTGTTTGACGAGCCTTTAAGCCGTCTTGATGTTGAGTTGCGCCAAACCATGCGTGGTCAGATCAAGGAAATTCTTGATGGTCTGTCCAAGGCTACAGTAATCGTGACCCACGATCAGCTTGAAGCCCTGACCATGGCCGACCGAATTGCCGTTATGCGCGATGGCAAGATCGAACAGGTGGCCTCACCACACGATATTTTCACCAAACCAAAAAATCTGTTTGTCGCAGGTTTCATCGGCACACCGGCAATGAATTTGCAGGAAGCCGTGTTAACCGGATATGAAGCAGGCATGGGGACCTTTCAGGTTGCCAACCAGACAGTCGCTATCGCCGTCAATCCGGCGGTACAAAATCTGGCTAGTGGCGCATCGGTGACTCTGGGTATTCGCCCAAGGGCTTACGATATTATCAGTGAAGCCGCCGATGACACATTTAGTGCCGAGGTAGATTTAATCGAGCCCATGGGCGCGGAGACCCTGATTCATATGATGGAATCAGATACGGATGTGCGCGTCGTTGTGGATCGGACGGTTCACTTGACCCAGGGGGAACGTGTTCATATGCGCTGTCGTCCGGATCAAGCCCATGTGTTCAACACGGAAGGGAATCGGGTGTTCTCATGACAGATCAAACGCAAGAGATTGATGTCAAGCCTGGCATGAGCCGCAAGCTGGCTCGCCGCATCGAATACAGCATCATTGGCCTGTGTTTGCTCGCCATGGCACTGATCTTTCAGCCCTTTTTCAAAATGGGTTTCACCATCGGCTGCGTCCTGGTTGTGGTGGGTGGCCTTGCTTTTAACCTGGTGCCTTTTTGCGAACCGGGTAAACCCCTGCGCGGTGTGTTCAAGGCAGGCATGATCGTGCTCATCGTTTTCGTTGTTGCCGTCTTGCTGGCACTTGGATCGGCCCAACTCTATGGCGTCTATCTCGCTAGCCAATAGCCGGATATCAGGAAAGCTGTGTAAATGGAAACTGCAAACCGAACGACAGGCAAGCTTAAATCGCATGAGACAGCGATTTTGCCGGCACGTGTGCAGAGTTACCCGTCAAACGGCATCCATGGACGTATTGTCCACGCCATCGGTTTTGAAATTGTCTCTGGTGCTTTTGCCCCAGGTGAGCGTTTGCCAGGTGACAGTGAACTGATCGAGCGTTTTCAGGCTAGCCGGACGGCAATTCGCGAAGCCATGAAAGTGTTGGCGACCAAGGGGCTGATCGATGCCCGCCAGCGCGCCGGGACCAGTGTCCGGGCCAGAAATGACTGGGATTTACTGGATGCAGATGTGCTCTCCTGGCACTCACCGGAGACCATCGGTGAAAAACTGGCCGGGGATCTGGTTGAACTGCGCGAGCTGATCGAACCCATCGCTGCACGACTGGCTGCCAGCCGGGCCTCGGAAGAAGATATCGAGCGCATGGAAAAGGCCTGGCTGCAAATGGAATCCGGGGTTGATGATCTGGAACAATATTATGCCGGGGATGTGGCTTTTCACCTGAGTGTCCTGGCCGCGTGTCATAACCAGATCATGCAGCGTCTTGACGGCATCATTGGCACCGTCTTAAGCCTTAGTTTTGCGCTGCAAAAAGATACTCTTGAGGGTCCCCACGAGGGCCTGGATGCCCACTATTTGATCATTGATCGCATTCGCGCCCGTGATCGTCGCGGGGCGGAACGGGCTATGCGGGCTGTCATCGGACGGGCCAAGGATGAAATAGGACGACGCGAAGACTGGCCGCGCCAACGGCCTTCGTCAGGCTAACTGCATGAGCCGCGAAATTCTTTTGCAATGTGGCGACCTGGTTGCAGGCATTGCACCTGGATCAGGTGGCTCCGTTTCCCGTTTTAGTTCAGAACAAGAAGGTATCAAGACCAACTGGCTGCGTCCTGCAAGTGCTGCCGACCTGTCCGACTTGTCCGACCTGGCCGCCGGTGGTCCACTGGGCATGGGCTGTTTTCCCCTGGTGCCTTTTTCCAATCGCATTCGCAATGGGCGTTTTCAATTTCAGGACAAGTCGGTTCAACTGCCCCTGAATTTTGGTGACCACCCGCATGCTATTCACGGGCACGGCTGGGAGAATTCCTGGTCGATTGAACAGCAAACAGCCGACAGTCTTGTTCTGGGTTATGTCCACGATGCGGATGCCTGGCCCTGGACTTATCGGGCTCAGCAGGTATTCAGGCTTGATGATACATCGCTGACAATCGAACTGTCTTTGACGAATGAAAGTGATAGCGACATGCCAGCAGGCCTGGGCCTGCATCCCTATTTTCCACACTCAGCTGGTGTCACGATCACTGCAACCGTTGCGGCCATGTGGCAGGTGGATGATGAAGTTATGCCGGTCAAACTGGTTGAGCCATTGTCTTCGGCCGATCCCAACAGTGGGCTGAACGTCACGACAACAATATTGGATAATGGCTTCACGGGTTGGCATAAATGCGCTGTATTGAGGTGGCCTGAACGTAATCGAGGGCTGGTTATGACAGCGACCGGACCGCTGGATCACCTGGTGATATTTACGCCCGAAAATGAAGAGTTTTTCTGTGTCGAACCGGTGTCACACAGTACTGATGCCGTGAACGCGGCGGAGCAAAGCGCTGGTATGATTAGTCTGCCACCAGGTGAAACCGTTACGGCCAGCGTCAAATTCGAAATTGCCTGAGGTTTTTAATTCGGCGTAGCGGCTTAACCAACGTAACGGCCAGGCGGCAATCCTTTTACACCGACATGAACTTCAAACAGGGCGCCCGCAAGGGGTTGTTCTGCAAGTGCAGCAGCGTCCAGTTGTTTGGCGGCTGTGCTGACATAAAGGGTTTCCAGATCAGGCCCGCCGAAGGCAATGTTGGTGTTGGCACCCACCGGCATTTCAATAACACGATCAACTGATCCATCGGGTGCAAATCGGGTCACACGCCAGCCATTATAGTGGCCGACCCAGAGATAACCCTCGGCGTCGGTATTCATGCCGTCCGGGTATCCTGCATCATCAGCAATCACGATATGATCACGACGGTTGCTGATACTGCCATCTGCGGCCAGATCAAAGGCATAGATCGTCTTTTTAAGCGTGTCCGTGTGGTAAAGGGTTTTACCATCGGGGCTGAAGGCCGGGCCATTGGTGATGGCATAACCATCATCCATCTTGTGGCAGCTCTGGTCCGCATCTACACGATACAAAGCGCCGGTTCGTTCCCGCTCATTATTGTCCATGGTGCCGAGCCAGATCCGGCCCTGGGCATCGGCTTTACCATCATTTATGCGATTACCCGGCACGTCGCTTTCGGGAAAGCCCAGTTTTTCAATTGCATCGGTTTCAAGATTTACGAATGCCAGTCCATTTTGAAAACCAGCGACAAAGCCGCCTTTTTCGCGCGGGATCAGACAGCCGATTTCTTCCGGCATGGGCCAGGAATTTTGACCACCACTTTCCGGGTGATACCGGTGCACGAACTTGCCCTTGATATCGACCCAGTACAGGGCTTGTTCTTCAGCTATCCAGACCGTGCCTTCGCCCAGCAACGCCCCTTCAGCCCAAACCTGTTTAACGGTAGTCATGGTTGTACCCTTCCAGTTTCAATATCGCTGCTCAGACGACCAAATCGAATGCTCCAGAGACCCCGGGTCGGAGCCCGGAGTGACAGAGTGTTTATTGGTGTGGGCGTTCAAATCTTCCTGCAGCGTCACTCCGGGCTTGACCCGGAGTCTCTGGAGAGTTTCAAACATGCATCGCTTGGCATTCAGTCTCAGTGAGAATCCTTTGGAACTTTGGCACCACTACTACCGATCAGGAAGTCAAAGTCAGCGCCGGTTACGCGAATAAAGAAGCCTTCGAAGTAGTCGTCATTTTTATTGTTCATCACTCTAGAATTTTAGTCTTCAAGAATTGCTGATGCAATCCATATCGGGGCTAATTATGCCGCTTATTGTGACACCAGTGTGACAGGATTGTGACAAACTACTGTGGCCGTCCATCTGTGACCCACCATCCCGACAACAGCCAGCAACGTCTATTACCCTCGCCCGACACTATCCAACTGGGGGCGGGCAGGGGCCATAGGGGGGCTTGTATGTTTAATTGTATTGGCCTGAACACGATCAGGTAATTTGGAAGTGTCTACCTGAAAGGTTAGTTGAGGTCTCTGGCGACACGGAATCCTATACTTATTGATTTGTATTCAGGATCGACGGCATCTCTATTCGCGGACTTAGCCCCAAGAGAATATGATGCACCCCCACCACGGTGTACATTTGCAATGCAATTGGCTTTCACAGCAGCACTGCCATCTCTTGGTGTTTCAAGGTAGTTCATCTTAAAACAATCTTCGGTCCATTCCCCAACATTCCCATGCACGTCGTGTATCCCAAACCGATTGGCGGGGAAACTTCCAACATTCAGGTCGATGAATCCGTTTACATTCGCTTGTGAACTAGAAATTTTGTCACCTACATTGTATTTTGTTGTCGTCCCTGCTCTTGCAACATATTCCCACTCGGATTCTGACAATAATCGATATCGACTCACGCTCTTATCGAGAGATAGTCTCCTATTTATTTCCTTAATAAACCTCTGTACATCAAACCATGAGACATTTGAGATCGGACGCCTATTACTCTTGGCTCTGCCGGGAATTTTACCAATTATTGCCGCCCACTCCTCACGAGTAACTTCAAACACTCCGACTGCGAATGAATACCTAAATGTAACAGCATGTACTGGCTTTTCATTTGAATCTCCGTAATTTGAACCCATCATGAAACTGCCAGATGGAACAACAACCATTTCAGGGCATTCAGGGCAGTCCTTGAACGTATCACCCGGCTTATACTTACTTGAGTTCGTGCCAACATCTGGTTTGGTTGGTGCAGTCTGAATGACCTTGGTCTTAGGTACTGTAACAACAGATGCTGTTTGCACTTCTGGCTTTAGTGCCTCCACTAGCCTTCTGGCAACATCAACAAACTGTCCATTTGGAAATCTAGCGAGATAGCCTTTGAAATCGAGAGCATCGCTGCTGTCTTTGATGCTGCTCCAGTAACTCAGTTCCGCAGCGTCTACTGGTTTAACTAAGTTTCCGAACACATATGAACCGTCATTCAATCGGAACCAGTTTTTCCCCGATACCCTCCCGGTCACATTGATAGATTTTCCACTGAGAAGGTTGCCGACAATCTCAGATTTCGTCGATGGAGCTGCCCTAAGATTTGCAGTCTTGATCGCCACGTATGTAACATCCATTTCTTCAATAGATATGGGCTTTACGATTCTCTTGGGTAGTAATACGACCGAAGCAAGTACAGTACCGCTATCACCCCTTGCCCAAGCATTCTGATGGCGACCAAATTCTCTTCTCGCAGCACGAGTTAAACGGTCATCCAGATATTCCCTAACTTCGCCCAATGACACTTGTTTGTCACCATTACCGTAGCTAGCTTTGTCAGCCCCACCACGAAGGGCATCAAGCAAATGTTTGGTGAACATGCCGTGTTTGGCTTTGAGGTCCCATGAAGCAACCTGATCACCCTGAGCTGCTGTGATGATGGTCATGCCAGTTGAACTGCTTGGGAGTTTGGGCGCAATTGTAATCCCGGAAGTAGACCTCACCAGTCTGCCGCCTTGGCTATCTCCAGAGAAACAGGCATCAAGGAATACGGTCATGGATTTGGTTTTTAGCCTACCCAGATTGGCTAGGAGAGTATCGACAGGGAAACCATTGATCTCTGGTGTCTCGGCATCAGCATCCACAGGAAGAATGTAACCACGCTTGTCTTTCAGTCCGGGAACACCATGAACTGAGTAGAATACCACGACATCAGATATTCCTTTTGGACTGATATAACGCCACAACTTGCCTTCATGTGTTTCACGATTACCGAAGGCAGTTTCAAGTTGGGCCTTGGATGCGTCTCGTAAATCAATAATGTTTTCTGGGTCATAGCCAAGGACATCAATCACAAAAGCTTTAAACGCATCTGCATCGTTGTGGGCAAAATCAACGGTCGGTATCCGGCTCTTGTAATCCTTGTTACCGATGATAACTGCCACAGCATCCTTGTTAAGTGGCGCGGCTTTTGCGCCAGCGACAAATACATGAGCCAGCACAACAGCCATCAACACATATATCAGCTTCTTAATCATGGTACCCGGAAAACCGTTGAAAGGATCGTAGCACCAGAGCCACGAACATAGGCATTTTGACGACGCTTCCATGTAGCTCTGGCCTGATAGGTCATCTCTTCATCTAAATAATTCTGGATTTCAGACAGTGACACTTTGCCGTCATAGTTTCCATATTCCTTGCTATCGGCTTCACCGTTCAATGCATCCAACAAGTGCTTTGTGAACAAGCCGTGCCGAGCTTTGGTGTCCCAGCTAGCCAATTGGTTTCCTTGTGCCGCTGTAATAACGGTCATGGTGCCCTTAGATGATGGCATCTTCGGCTTCACGCTAATCCCGGATGCGCTGCTGACCAGCATCCCCTTTTCACTCTCACCGGAGAAACATGCATCAAGAAATACCGTTACTGACCGTGCTGGGAGTTTGGCAAGATTGGCGTACATCGTGTCCACGGAAAAGCCAGTGATTTCCGCTGAGTTGGGATCGCCATCTACTGGCAACAGATAAGGGCGCTCATCCTTCAGACCGGGAACACCATGCCCTGAATAATAAACAATGACATCTGACTTATCCTTGCGGATAGCATTAAACAGATCACCTTCATGGGACTTTTCGTTGCCTAAAACTGCTGAGATGGCGTTCACACCAGCATCACGAAGGTCATAGATATTGCCTTCACGGTAGCCCAGTTTGTTGATAATGAAATGCTTCATGGCGTCAGCATCGTTGTGAGCGAAGTCTACGGTTGGAACCCTGCCATTGTAGTTTCTGTTGCCAATGATGACGGCGAGCGAATTTCTGTTCTTCCTACGGATAGGGGCCATCTCTCTTTCGTGGGCATCAAGTACTTTGCGCTTGCGAACGAGTTCACGTTGTCTGCGCTCTTCGACTTCTTGTTTCTTGGCCAGTTCGAGTCTCGCGAGACGTTGTTTGCGTTCTTCAACTTTCTGTTTCTTGGCAAGCTCAAGTTTCGCAAGGCGTTGTCGTTCAGCCTCAGCTTTGCGATCAGCTTCTGCTCTTCGCTGGCGGTCAATTTTTAACTTTCGTTCGCGCTCTATTTGTACTTGTTGATAACGCTTACGCTCAGCTGCCTCAAAGTCGAAAAATCTAAGCCCCAATAAACTTGCACATTGCCTGAGGCTCAAACCCCGGCGTCTAGCCTCCGTTGAATACCAACCCAATCTTCGTCTGGCATTCCAAATTGCCACACCATGCTTGTTTGAAGTTATTGCTACTCTACAAACCGACTCGTCTCTGATATGCGGTGCGGAATTATCAGCAATATACTGTGCGGAATTATCAGCTGTGCGAGGGGCTTCAAAATTCCGACCTGTAAGGTGATAGCATTTCTCTGGTGTGAACCCCCGGTTTTTTGCCTCACTAACCAAACTGGCGGCGTAGGATACTTTTTCCCATGATGCAGGAGGTCCCTCTTTGGATATAGCTTCTTCACAAAGAGCTTTGTCACTAGTACTTGGAAACCTAGAGGTCCCAAATCTATCATTTTGGCAAGCCGTCAAAGCTGCAATCACGGCAATTAGGAATACCTGCGGCAAAGTTTTGTATAACTTCATATATAAGTATCCCTAATTATTCGCTCGTATCAACGAACCGAACACAAACGAACCATCATTCAGCCTGTACCAGTTCTTACCAATAACTTTCCCAGTGACGTTCACCGATGTAGAGGCATTCAGCTTCCCCACAACACGTGTATTCGTCGATGGTCCAGCACGAAGGTTGGCTGATTTCAACACAACGTATGTGGCGTCCATCTCCTCTATGCTGGCAACGTCAGACAACCCTTTGGGCATCTTGAACACTGATGCCAGCACAGTGTCATCCTGACCACGTACAGAAGCCTCCTGCTGACGGTTCCATACAAATCTGGCCTGATATGTCATCTCATCATCTAAGTAATTCCGTACTTCAGCTAACGAAACCTTACCGTCTGAATTACCAAAGTCCTCTGTATCAGCTTTGCCGTTCAGTGCTTCAAGAAGGTGCTTGGTAAACAGGCCATGCTTCGCCTTCTCATCCCATGAGGCAAACTGATCACCCTGTGCAGCTGTAATTACGGTCATCCATGATTTGGATTTAGGTATCTTGGGCGTAACGGATATTCCTGACGTTGCGCTGATCAACATTCCCTTCTCACTCTCACCTGAGAAGCAGGCATCGAGATAAACTGTGATTGAACGAGCAGGTAGTTTTGCCAGATTTGAATACAGAACATCAACTGGATATCCCGTAATCTCAGCTAGGTTTGGATCGCCATCAACTGGCAGCAGATATGGTCTCCGATTATCCAATCCCGGCACACCGTGCCCTGAATAGAAAACAGTCACATCTGATTTTCCTGCTCTAATGATATTGAACAGACGACCTTTGTGAGTGTCTTTGTTGCCAAACATTGTGGCGATTTCATTTCTAGTGGCGTCACGTAGGTCGATGACATTACCTTCACGGTAGGCAAGACGATCAAGAACGAAACGCTTCATAGCGTCTGCATCATTATGGGCGTATGAGACAGTCGGTGTTCGGCCTATGTAATTCTTGTTGCCGATGATAACAGCGAAAGAATGACGATTTTTCTTCCTGAGTGGAGCTAGGTGTTCCTTACGGGCTTCGGCAAGTTTACGGCGTTGCTCTTGAGCCAAGCGTTGCTGCTTTTCAGCTTCAGCTTTTCTGATCTGTTCCTGTTCAACCTTCCGTTCAGCTTCTGCTTGAAGTCTTCTGCTTTCAGCTTCGTCTTTCTTCTGTTTTTCCTGATTATCTCTAGCTATTCTAGGATTGGTTACAACCAATATGCCACAAGCTTCTGGCGTCAATCCCCTTGCCCTCGCATTTGCAACAGCGGAAGAGTCTTCTGACCAGCTATAGGCACGTTTATATGGCTTTCGTGAGTAGTTCGTCACACGTATCTTGATCGCTTCCAAGCAAACATCATGATCAGAGATTTGTTCCTTATCAACATTTTGGGGGCCTTCTCTAAATCTTATCCCTGTCAACTTTGAACAATCACGAAGAGAAATATTCCTCCGTTCAGCCTCGGTAACATATTTCTGAAAGGTCTCATCCCAAACTATCCACTGCCCTTCATCAGTTTCCCATGCACCCTGCTTCGTAGTTCCCATGTCGCATATTTTTTTGTTGGAATATTTAGCCAATTTGGCAACTGATGATGAAGTGTTTTGAACCTTACGTCCTAGCAAGCGAGCGCAGAAATCAGGCGAGAAATCTCGTCTATAAGCCTCAACAACCCATGCCCTCGCTCCAACGCTATCCCAAGGATTTGCTCCCCCCTTGGTTTTCGAGAGCGCATTTTCACACACCATTCTGTCTGTAGATGCTCCGTAGCTTTCAATGGATATTGATTGGGATACAATATCAGTGGATGCCGCAATGACTCCCTCAGATTTGGCCCAATGAATAATCAGAGCACACTCATGCACAGTTAATCCTTTAGTTTTTGCCTCCTCCACAATTTTCGGAAAACTCTTATTCCAAATCCCTATTCCGTAGCTCCTTGTGATCGCCTTTGTGCACAAATTGAAATCGCTTACTGAGTACAAAGGCTGAGTTGAGACGCCGCGATTATTATTGGCTGTTACATTAGTGTTGCCCCACACGATTGCCAATCCGCCATTCACTGGCGACTGAGCATAAACGCGACAATTCACTCCCCAAGTATCAAGTGCTTTCTCACACTTGGCTATTGCTTCGCTTTCACCACGAGCACTAGCACAACCTGCCCTGCCATTCCCACTGCCGTATGCGAACACTTTGTAGTATTCATTCCACTTCTCAAACCTATCAAAGTGTTCCTTACAAACAGGAATTAGATCAATGGCGTTTGCCTTTGGCGCAGACAGTAAACTTGTGATGGCAATGGCCAACAGACAACAGGCGACGAGCACCATCCTTGATGAAGCCCTTCCCCATGTACAATTGAAACCTTCCAAAGTCATCTTAGTCCCTATTCGCCCAAACCCTACGAAGGCCACCTATCGTCATCTTTCGGCATGCCCTGACAATTTATGTTTTTTACAAACTGTCCATTGGAAATATTGCGGCAACGAAATTGACCATTTGAAAACCCATCCCAATCAAAATATGGACCACCAGTGAATGAATTGGTTTTGTTTGACCCGCCGCCCAATGCACGTCTGCAATCATCTGAGTCGGCACAAGCAGCCGCTGCGGCAACAGTTAAAGCTGCTGCGCCAACAGCTAATATGGTTTTGTCTAGATCAAACTTGTTTTTACCAGCTTGATAGAACTTGCCGTCTGAGCTACAGGCCGCAACAATTAAAATAAGCACTACTGCAATTGCTCGATTTAACATTCCTTGCCCTCCACTCATATGCATGAGAGTGCCCACGATCAACCGTAAGCTTAGCATTACCCCAACGACCTATGCTACCCATACAAGCACAGCTACGCGAGTCTTCTTTTCAAGGTTATGCAGGGATTAGAGCTGGAATTTGTTGAAGCCTAGGCAATAAATCAAATTCAATAACTAAAATCACGGTCACATTCCCGCCACGATCAGAACAAAGAGCTGACTTATCGGCAATGCATCTTGCTCCTGCACATACAAAATTGGAGCAAGAACATGATCAAATTTCTATCAAACTTGGAGGCAAAAAAGCGTCTCCAAAATTCAGTGCCCATCATCGCATTGTTGGGGGCATTGCTCCTAACCTCTCCAAACGCATCAGCTAAAACAGAATTACAAGACATCTCGTCATTCTGGATATCTGCACTAGCTTCCTTTTGTCTGGCCCAGCTGTGGGCGTCAGACTTCTTGAAGAATGTTTTGCTAAGGTTCGGAAAGCCTGACCTGCGGACCTGAACTTGCCATTTGTCTTGTCTCTTTCTAAAGGTAGCCATATCAAATTGCTCCATCACTGTGACATCAGTGTGACAAGCAACAAAAATAACTGTTTGTTAGACTTAACCCATATACGCTAAGCTTCTGTAATATTTACGTAAATCGGTATCTCAAATCTGTTCTTCCGATATCCAGACCGTGCCTTCGCCCAGCAACGCCCCTTCAGCCCAAACCTGTTTAACGGTAGTCATGGTTGTACCCTTCCAGTTTCAATATCGCTGCTCAGACGACCAAATCGAATGCTCCAGAGACCCCGGGTCGGAGCCCGGAGTGACGGAGTGTTTATTGGTGTGGGCGCTCAAATCTTCCTGCAGCGTCACTCCGGGCTTGACCCGGAGTCTCTGGAGAGTTTCAAACATGCATCGCTTGGCACTCAGCCTCAGTGAGAATCCTTTGGAACTTTGGCACCACTACTACCGATCAGGAAGTCAAAGTCAGCGCCCTGGTCGGCCTGGTTCACCCGGTCCCGATAAAGGCTGTAATAACCCCGGTCATATTCCGGCTCGGGTGGGGACCATTTGGCTTTACGGGCCTCAAGTTCGTCGTCCGGGACATCCAGATGCAGACGGCGATTGGGTACGTCCAGTTCGATCATGTCACCATTTTGCACCAGGGCCAGAGTGCCACCGGCGGCGGCTTCAGGGGCTGTGTGTAATACAACAGTGCCATAGGCTGTACCGCTCATGCGGGCATCAGAAATGCGCACCATATCGGTAATGCCTTGCTCAAGGATTTTAGGCGGCAGGGCCATGTTGCCGACTTCCGGAAAGCCAGGATAGCCGCGCGGGCCACAATTTTTCAGCACCATGACATCATCCGGATTGATATCCAGATCAGGTGTGTCGATACGGGCCTTGTAATCATCAATGTCTTCGAACACCACAGCGCGACCCCGGTGCGTCATCAGCGCCTCCGTAGCGGCGGATGGTTTAATCACGGCACCCAATGGGGCCAGGTTGCCGCGCACTACAGCGATGCCGCCATTTTCGGCCAAAGGTTTGTCCAGTGGCAGAATAACGTCATCGTTAAAGCATTCGGCATCGGCAACATTTTCACCGATGGACCTGCCGTTCACGGTCATGGCATCGGTATGCAGACGGTCGCCCAGGGATTTGATCAGGGCAGGCAAGCCACCGGCATAGAAGAAGTCTTCCATCAGATATTTGCCGGATGGTCGCAGGTTCAACAAGGTCGGAATGTCACGACCCAGGCGATCCCAGTCGTCAAGTGTCAGGTCAATGCCCATGCGACCGGCCAGGGCCAACAAATGCACCACGGCATTTGTCGAACCACCAATGGCACCGTTGACCATAATGGCATTTTCAAAAGCGTCCTTGGTCAGGATTTGCGACATGCGCAGGTCTTCCTTGACCATATCGACGATCCGCCGACCGGCCATATGGGCCAGCACATTGCGTCGCGAATCAGCTGCCGGGGTGGCGGCATTTTGTGGCAGGCCCATGCCCAGCGCTTCTACCATGGAGGCCATGGTTGAGGCTGTGCCCATAGTCATGCAGTGACCAATGGAACGGGACATGCCGGCTTCAGCTTCCATGAAAGATTGCAGGCTCATTTCACCGGCGCGTACAGCTTCGGAAAATTCCCAGACCGAAGTGCCAGAGCCGATATCTTCGCCACGATATTTACCGTTCAACATAGGGCCACCGGATACGGCCAGGGTTGGCAGATCACAACTGGCCGCGCCCATCAACAGGGCAGGGGTTGTCTTGTCGCAGCCCACCAGCAGAATGACGCCATCCATCGGGTTGGCCCGTATGGATTCTTCTACATCCATAGATGCAAGATTTCGGTACATCATGGTGGTGGGACGCATCAGGGTTTCGCCCAGAGACAGAACAGGAAACTCAACCGGGAAACCACCAGCTTCATAAATGCCACGTTTGACATGATCCGCCAGGTCACGGAAGTGTCCGTTACAAGGCGTTAGATCGGACCAGGTATTGCAGATGCCGATCACCGGGCGACCATCAAACAGGTGCGACGGATGACCCTGATTACGCATCCAGCTGCGGTGAATAAAACCATCTCGGTCTGCGGGACCAAACCAGGCTGCACTGCGCCACTTTTTTGTTTCATCTGTCATGTCATTCGCCTCTAAGGTCTAACTTGTTGATATTTTGGCATTTTCACGTTTCCAAAGGATCTGGAAGATTGCAGGGCAAATTTTCCATTCTTTGGGAATGTGAAATATTTTTTTATATAATATGATTTTTTTAGTGACAGGCAAGGAAATAAATAGTATTTTTTAAACATATTAATTGAAAACAGCATTCGTCGAAAAGTCTCCTGCGCTGTTCCGCCAAACAGACCGCAAGCCAGGAGAGTTGAATTCCAGAGCTGAATTCTGACGAAAACCGCCGGGAGGGACGGGCAAGATGAAAACGATTAAGGGACCAGCACTTTTTCTGGCGCAATTCGCCGGTGATGACGCGCCATTTAACAGTCTTGATGCAATTGCCGAATGGGCATCGTCCATCGGTTATAAAGGCATTCAGATGCCGTCCTGGGATGGACGCCTGTTTGATCTCGCCAAGGCTGCGACAAGCAAGACCTACTGCGATGAAGTCAAAGGCACACTGGCCAGCCACGGCCTGGAATTGACCGAGTTATCGACCCACTTGCAGGGTCAACTGGTCGCCGTTCACCCGGCTTATGACGAAGCCTTTGACGGCTTTGCTGCGCCTGAAGTTCAGGGCAATCCAAAGGCCCGCCAGGAATGGGCGGTCAACCAGATGATGTTGGCGGCCAAAGCCTCCCAAAATTTGGGTTTGACAGATCACGCTACTTTTTCCGGTGCGCTTGCCTGGCCGTTCATCTATCCCTGGCCTCAGCGGCCTGAAGGTTTGGTGGAAACAGCCTTTGATGAACTGGCCAAGCGCTGGACACCAATTCTAAACGCTTTCGACGAGGCCGGTGTTAACGTCTGTTATGAAATTCATCCGGGCGAGGACCTGCATGATGGTGTGACGTTCGAGATGTTCCTCGAACGGGTTAACAATCACCCACGTGCCAACATTCTCTATGATCCCAGCCACTTTCTTTTGCAGCAGCTGGATTACCTCGACTTCATCGACATCTATGAAGACCGCATCAAGATGTTCCACGTCAAAGACGCCGAGTTCAACCCGACCGGTCGTCAGGGCGTTTACAGCGGTTATCAGTCGTGGACAGATCGGGCCGCCCGTTTTCGCTCGCTGGGTGATGGCCAGGTCGATTTTGTCGGTATTTTCTCGAAGATGGCCGCCAATGACTTTGATGGCTGGGCAGTTGTGGAATGGGAATGCTGCCTCAAGCATCCGGAAGATGGTGCCCGTGAAGGCGCTGAGTTCGTCAAGAACAACATCATTCGTGTGACTGAGCGAGCCTTTGATGACTTTGCGGATGGTGGCGCGGATGAAGCGGCCAACAAGCGCATGCTCGGTATCACGGATTAAGGCGGAGCGGAACGATGGCAAACGAAACAACGACATCTCGCCGCTTGCGACTGGGCATGGTTGGTGGGGGCCAGGGTGCCTTCATTGGTGGCGTTCATCGCATTGCGGCGCGCATTGACGATCGTTATGAACTGGTGGCCGGGGCCTTGTCCTCGAACCCCGAACGGGCTGCCGCCTCGGCCGCAGAACTGCACATCGCGGCGGATCGCTCCTACGCGACCTATGAAGAAATGGCGACGGCGGAAGCCGCCCGTGAAGATGGTATTGACGCCGTTTCCATTGTTACACCTAACCATGTGCATTTCGGCCCGGCCAAGGCTTTCATGGAAGCCGGTATTCACGTTATCTGTGACAAGCCGCTGACAACGACGCTGGATGATGCCCTGGAACTTGCCCGCATTGCGGAAAAAACCGGTGTCATTTTTGGTTTGACCCACAACTACACAGGCTATCCCATGGTGCGCCAGGCCCGTGAGATGGTAGCGAACGGTGATCTGGGTAAAATCCGGGTTGTTCAGGCAGAATATGTACAGGACTGGCTGACTATCAAGGAAGAAGGCGGCGACAACAAACAAGCCAACTGGCGCACGGACCCAAAACAATCCGGTCCGGCAGGCAGTGTCGGCGACATCGGCACCCATGCCTACAACCTGGCAAGTTTTGTTTCCGGCCTCGAACTTAGTGAACTCTGTGCCGATCTCGATGCCTTTGTGCCAGGACGGGCACTGGACGATAATGCGCACATGATGCTGCGTTTTGAAGGTGGTGCCAAAGGCATGTTGTGGTGCAGCCAGGTTGCACCCGGCAATGAAAATGGTCTGGCCTTGCGCATCTACGGTGAAAAGGGTGGCCTGGAATGGAAGCAGGAACATCCGAACCATTTGCACTGGTCACCCTTTGGCGAGGCGCCGCGAACCATTACCCGTGGTGGTCATGGTTCCAGTGAAATTGCCGGGCGGGTGACCCGTACGCCGGGGGGGCATCCGGAAGGGTACCTCGAAGGTTTTGCAAACGTCTATTCCGATGTGGCCGAAGCCATCACTGCCCGCCTCGAAGGGCGCGATCCAGACCCGCAAGCCATGGACTTTCCAACTGTAATGGATGGCGTGCGCGGCGTGAAGTTTATCGAAGCAGCTGTTGAATCCAGTGCCAAAGGAGGTTCTTGGGTTCCAACGAAAGTCACGTTATAGTCTTGCAAGATTTTCATTCCTTTGGATAATTTCTCAAGGATAAGGCAAGACTAACCATACGGTCGCTGCGGCGGCTGCGACCGGGCGGCGGCGGTGTTGAATGTGGTTGGGGGGGTCCACCACGTTCAACATGCCGCCGCACTTTTTTGTGTAGCAGGGATCCAGACAAGGCGGACAAGTCATGAAGTTTGCATCGATCGGAGAGTGCATGATCGAGATTTCCGTTCTGCCCGACGGATCTGCACTGAAGTCCTTTGGCGGCGACACCTTGAATACGGCGGTTTATCTTTCCCGTCTGGGTTTGCCTGTTGAATATGTCACGGCCCTGGGTCAAGACCCCTACAGCACTGAAATGCTGGATGCCTGGAAATCGGAAGCTGTCGGAATTGAACTGGTTTCTCGTCGTGCCGACCGCGTACCCGGCCTTTACATGATCAATACAGACGATGCCGGCGAGCGAAGTTTTCACTATTGGCGTGATCAGGCTCCGGCGCGAGAAGTATTCGATGGTGACGAAGGAGCCAAACTGGCGGATACCCTGGCTGGTTTTGATGGCCTGTATTTTTCTGGTATCACCCTGTCGATCTTGTCTGATCAGGGACGCTCAAATTTGCGCAGGGCAGCGCTGGCTGTTCGGGCGGCTGGCGGACATGTCATATTCGATGGAAATTTTCGGCCCCGCGGTTGGCCGGATCGACAATGCGCGCGCGAGATTTTTGAAAGCTTCCTGCCGACGCTTTCTCTTGCCCTGCCAACCCTGGATGACGAACAGGATTTACGCCAGGACCCTGCCCTTGATGCACATTTGGTGGCCGATCTTTATTTGACCGCAGGGGTCGATGAAGTTGTTGTCAAACAGGGGCCCAAAGGCGCATTGTTTGCTACGCGTGGGACAGGTGCGACAAGTGAAACACGCGGCCTGGTGCCGGTAGCTCAAGAAATCAAGCCTGTTGATACAACGGCTGCGGGCGATTCGTTTAATGCCGGTTATATCAAAGCCCGCCTGGACGGTAGAGACCCGGTAGCCGCTGCGTCACAGGGCCATCGGTTGGCGGCGGCGGTCATTGGCGTACGAGGAGCCATAATTCCCCAGAGTGCCATGCCGATAAAGAGTGCCATGCCTGTCAGGTTTGCTACTGCTGGCAAAACTCCGGCGTAATCTGAGAATATTGGAATTATCATGATACACACCATTGAAGAACTGCTGAACCTGGCCCCTGTCATTCCGGTTTTGGTGATCGACGAACTGGCTGATGCGGTTCCCCTGGCCACGGCTTTGGTGGAAGGGGGATTGCCTGTGCTGGAGATTACCTTGCGCACGCCGGTCGCCCTGGCGGCGATTGAAGCCATCGCAAGCCAGGTGCCACAAGCCATGGTCGGTGTCGGTACGGTGACGTCGACCCTTGAAATGGAACAATCCATCAATGCCGGGGCGACTTTTGCTGTCAGTCCTGGCTGTACGTCGGAACTGGCGACCAAAGCCGCAGGGTTTGAGCTGCCATACTTGCCTGGTGTCGCTAGTCCCAGTGATGTCATGCGGGCGCTGGAACACGACCTGTCCATCCTGAAACTGTTCCCGGCAGAAGCCGTTGGTGGTACGGCCATGTTGAAAGCCCTGGCCGGTCCCTTCCCACAAGTGCGCTTTTGCCCGACCGGGGGCATTGGGCCTGACAACATGCTGGACTATCTGGGCCTGGATAATGTTATGACAATCGGTGGTTCCTGGGTTGCACCAAAGCAGGATATTTTGGCAAAAAACTGGCAGCATATTACCGAACTGGCCACCGCTGCAGTGCAAAAAGCAGCGTGAAAATATATCCGGACCAAGCGATCTCCTGAATAGGCCGCTGGACATTTGATATAAAAAATAGGACTTTTAAGTCGTAATTTTTTCAATTTCCAGTTATGCAATCGGGTTATGGCAAATTCATCAATCAGAAGTTATCCCCGTACCGGCATCCATGGCCGTATCGTTCATGAACTTGGCGAAGAGATCGGTTCCGGTCGTCTGAAGCCTGCTGATCGCTTGCCAGCAGATGCCGAACTGACAGCCAGGTTTGAAGCCAGCCGCACGGCAACACGTGAGGCGCTGAAGGTACTGGCCTCCAAGGGATTGATTGAGGCTCGCCAGCGGGCGGGCACATTTGTTCGTCCGCGTGAAGAATGGGATCTGCTGGACCCGGATGTCCTGTCATGGTTATCACCGGAAAGCATCGGTGAGCCACTGATCGACGATTTGATGGAGATGCGAGAGGTTATAGAGCCTGTGGCAGCGCGCTTTGCGGCGGATCGCGCCAGCAGCGAAGACATCGATAAAATAGATGATGCTTACGTCCGGATGGAAGAAAACCAGAAAAACGTTCAGGGCTTTTACGAAGCTGACAGGGATTTTCACCTGGCCGTGTTAGCGTCCTGCCACAACCAGTTCATCGACCGAATGAGTTCAATTGTCGGCACCATTCTGGCGCTGACATTCCAGTTGCAAAGTGAAGTTGATGTGCCTTTGGGCATGGGATTGCCAGCCCACAAAGAAGTTCTGGATCGCATTCGCGCAGGCGATAAACGGGGTGCTGAAAAAGCCATGCGGGCAACGATTGGTCAAGGCAAAACCAATCTTGATGACCGTATGGGACGCAGCGGTCGGCGTCGTCGCTGACTTTGATCTTCCCGGCCTGGTCATTCCTGGCCGTCTGTGATCAAGGTTGTTCTGTGACATGTCGTCACAGGACCTCAGATTATGCTATAATAAATTGTGTTAATTCATTGGCATGGGTAATGTCCGCCGGAATTTGGCGCCGGGGGCTCCATGGTAGGACTTAAGTAAAGATGTTGGAATGGAAAGACAGCTATAGCGTTGGTGTTGCCTCGCTGGACAAGCAACACAAGGATTTGATCAATATGATTAATGCCTTGCCAAGCTGTGAGGATTTTGACGAAGCAATTGAATTTTTGAAAACCTATGTCGAAGAACATTTCTTTGATGAGGAGCGATTATTGTCTGCTGCCCATTTCAGTGGCCTTCCGGCCCATAAACTAGGTCACCAGAAATTTGTCGACTGGTTGAGCGCAATGCAAGAAAAGTTTGCCGGGTCCGTCCACAATATTGAAGACTTGACTGCCGAAACCCATGCCTATCTCAGCCAGTGGTTGATTAGTCACATCCTTGAAGATGACATGACCTATGTTGGGCGAATCCTCAATATCAAATAAATATTTATCATGCTGGACCGCAGCGTTGAATTGTTCTGTAATCCTGATCTGAAAAAGGCAGGAACCCGCATTTATGACGACAACGGAACAACAGCTATCAAAGATCGCTGAAGAAGCAGGCATTGAAGGCGGGGCAACCGCTTTAAAAATTGTTTTTCAACGGCTTGGCGCGACACCTGAAGGACCTGACCCGGATGCCTGGGTCGCGCTTACCGCACCGGGTGCCAGTGACGATTTGCGTCAAAGGCTTGTTGCTGCCCGGCAGGCTGCCCAAGTGGATGTTGCGGACTACGCGCCGGCACGTCTGACGGCTCTGGCAAATGCTTTGACCGAAAAAAATGTGCAGGGTTTTCTGGTGCCACAAGCAGACGCCCATCAAGGGGAATATATTGCCAGTCGCGCGCAACGCCTGCATTGGCTGACCGGATTTGCCGGTTCTGCCGGGACTGCCTTGATGTTCAAGGGCAGAACAATACTGTTCGTGGATGGGCGCTATACCTTGCAGGCGGGACTTCAATTTGAAGACAGCGAAGTGGAGGTGCGCCATTTTATGGAACCCCCCCTTGTGAACTGGCTGCTGGATGCAGGGGAAAAGGGCGACCGTATCGGCTATGATCCTGATCTGCATAATGTGGCCCAGATCGACAGCATGTGCAAAATCCTGGACGGCAGTGGTATTGAACTGGTGGCGTTAAGTGATAATCCACTGGATGGGGTCTGGACCGATCAGCCCTTGCCGCCTTTCGCGCCTGTCGTGCCGCATCCCCTGGAATATAGCGGCCAAAGTGTCGACGACAAACTGGCATCGCTTGGTGATTTAATCGCCGAGGCGGGTGCGGATGCTGCCGTCTTGAACCAGATGGAAGCTGTGGCCTGGGCCCTGAATGTGCGCGGCGGTGACGTTTCCAACACACCCCTGATCCAAAGTTTTGCTGTCCTGCACAAAGACGGCCAGGCCGATTTTTATGTTGATCGGCAAAAGTTTACGCCTGATCTGGAACGTCACCTGGGCAACCGGGTTACGGTGCACAATGTTGACAAGCTTGATGAAGGTTTAAAGGCGCTGGGTGTTACCAACCGCAAAGTCCTGCTTGACCGCTCGACCTCAACGGATCACATCCGCCGTACCCTGGAAGCAGGTGGCGCGAATATCGTTGCCGGCGCGGACCCGACCGTGATGCCCAGGGCCTGCAAGAACAAGGTTGAGCTGGATGGCACACGCCGGGCCCACGAACGTGACGCCATCGCCATGTGCCGGTTTCTGCGCTGGTTAGATGAGACAACGGCCACACGCGACGTCGGCGAAATGGAAGCCATTGATGTTCTGAACGGATATCGTTGCGAAATCGGCCTGAACCGGGGCATCAGTTTTGATACCATATCCGGGGCTGACGACAATGGTGCCATTGTGCACTACCGGGCCAGCTACGAGAGTGAACGTTTCCTGGCCCAGGGTTCGATGTATCTGGTCGACAGTGGCGGGCAGTATCTGGATGGCACCACCGACATCACCCGCACGGTTGCCATCGGTACCCCGACGCCTGAGATGAAACGACACTTCACCCTGGTGCTGCAGGGACATATCGCCATTGCCTGCGCGGTCTTTCCCGACAAGGCGACGGGCGGTCAACTGGATGCCATGGCCCGCCAATTTCTTTGGCGCGAAGGCCTGGATTATGATCACGGTACCGGCCACGGTGTGGGGTCATACCTTGGCGTGCATGAAGGCCCGCACAGGATTGCGCCAAACTTTCCGGGCACCTTCAAGCCTGGCATGATTGTCTCGAACGAACCTGGTCTGTATATCACGGGCAAATACGGTATCCGGATTGAAAATTTGTTGACAGTGCATGCCAGTGAGCGAAGCACGGACGAGCGCAAGTTTCTGGAATTTGAAACCCTGACCGTCGTGCCCCTGGACCGCCACCTGATTGATGTGGAAATGCTGACCAGGCCGGAGCGGGCCTGGGTGGATGCCTATCATGATCGGGTCTTCAATACCGTCGGCCCCGAACTGGACGCAGCCGACAGGATCTGGCTGGAAAAAATGACTGCGCCCCTCGATTGAACAAGTGATTGATCTAGCGGCAGAATGAAGGACGAGAGACATGAGTAGTGCTGAGCAGATGACCGCCGCTGATTCCGAAGATCTCAGGTCAGCCGACTGGGGCGATTACGACACCATCACAGGCGGGGATGATTATATCGACAGCCTGCGGGGGCGGCCCATGAAGGTGTACCTCTTTGGCAAATGTCTGGACGAACCTATCGATCACCCGATGGTTCGTACGTCGATTAATTCCATGGCGGAAACCTATCGTCTGGCGGAAGAAAACCCCGAGGCGGTGACCGCTTTGTCACCCTATACCGGTGATCGCGTGAACCGGTTTTTACACATTCATGAAAGTGCCGGTGATCTGGTGGCCAAAGCCCGCATGCAGCGTGATCTCGGCAGTCGCACAGGCACTTGCTTTCAGCGTTGTGTCGGACTGGACGCTATAAATTCCCTGCACAGCGTGACCTACGATATCGATGAAGTCCATGGCACGGATTATCATGCGCGCTTCCTGTCCTTTCTTGCCAAGGTACAGAAAAAGAACCAGGTCATCGGTGGGGCCATGACAGATGCCAAGGGTGACCGCAGCAAAGCCCCGCACCAGCAAATTGACCAGGATGTTTACTTGCATATTTCCGAGCGACGGGAAGACGGTGTCGTGGTGCGTGGCGTGAAATGTCATCAAACCGGTTGCATTAATTCTCACTGGCTGATTGTCATGCCGACCATTCGCCTGACAGAAGAAGACAAGGACTTTGCCATCGTTGGTGCGGTTCCGGCCCACGCTGAAGGTATTACCTACATCTATGGCCGCCAGTCCAACGACACCCGCAGTATGGAGGACGGCAATATTGATGCCGGAAACGCAAGTTTCGCAGGCCAGGAAGCCATGATCGTGTTTGACGATGTTTTTATTCCCTATGACCGTGTGTTCATGAACGGGGAATTTGATTTTGCCGCCGATCTGGTGGAACGGTTCACGACCTATCACCGGTGCAGCTATATCTGCAAAACGGGTGTGGGCGATGTTCTGATCGGGGCGGCGGCGGAAATCGCCGATATGAACGGTGTCTCCAAAGCCTCCCATATCAAAGACAAACTGATCGAGATGGCGCACCTGAACGAGACCATCGCCGGATCGGCCCTGGCTTCAGCCCATGAAGCCCGCCCCATGAAATCCGGCGTCTGGCAAAATGATGACATGCACGCCAATGTCTGCAAACAAAATGTGACGCGCTTTCCTTATGAAATTGCCCGACTTGCCCAGGACCTGGCCGGGGGCCTGATGGTCACCTTGCCCTCAGAACAGGATCTGGAAAATGACGACGTCGGTCCGCTGATCCGCAAGTTCCTGATTGGTCGCGAAAACACCCCGGTGGAAGATCGCATGCGCATCTTGCGCTTGATCGAAAACATGACCCTGGGCCGTAATGCCGTTGGTTATTTGACCGAAAGCATGCACGGTGCCGGATCACCCCAGGCCCAGCGTGTGCAAATCGCCCGTGGCATGGATGTGGGCGCAAAACGCACCCACGCTCGCCGCCTCGCCGGGATCAGCGAAGACGATATTTAGTACAGAATTTGATGTCTGCATAAAGCCAAAGAACGGACCCTGTCTGGCGCACCGACTGACTACCGCTTGTAGCCAAAAGCTGCCCTCGCGGCATTATTCACTTTTGTCCTCAGCCCAAGCGAACGTTTTTTGTCCTTTGGAATATCGATAGAAGTCCATCGCATCAAATATCAAACTCGCCGCAATGGTGGCAGACGAATAGTAGAGCCAGGCTTCTAACCAAAATGGGTACTCTATGTTTGCCTGCCTGTATATCAGCCAGGGTAATAGCAGAAGCCACGGCAAATGACACATTCCGATCATGCGGGAAAAGGCGGCCTTTTTGTGAATTTGACCTGCTACGATCAGACCCAAGATCGCTACGACCAAGATTGCCTGCGCTTCTACATGATCGAAAAAAAACACGCCTCCGACAACCTGCGGAATATTTAATGCGCCACCCCAAAAGTAGATATTGCGGTTGGCTCGTCCAATATCAACGATCATTCGAAAAGGGTCAAAAAGGAACACTTCGTACCTCCGATCTGAAAATAGCAGCCATATTTGTTGCACAGAAAGTATCTGGTCGAAGCCTGCACCGTAAGCCTATCGCGACTGCCATTTTTTGCCAAGTAGAACGATTTGAATGAGAATTTTGTCCGTTCAGGGTCAAAAGCAGCTATGTCCCTGAGAGAGTTTTGACGTCTGTTTAACGCGTTTTATCGGACGTCATCTACAGTGTTTCTGTTTCATTCAAATACATGCTGCCTGGATTTCCTTTACATCAGTCCTTCCAGGGCACTGCGTATCTCATGAATTTGATCAATAGATAGGTTTCGTTACACTGATTTCGCATCCTGAATGGCTTGCCAGACACGTTCCGGTGTGGCGGGCATGGAGATATCGGTGACGCCCAAGGGCTTCAGGGCATCGAGAATGGCAATCATGGCGCTGGGGATAGAACCACTTGTGCCAGCCTCGCCCACGCCTTTGACGCCAAGAATATTGGTGGTCGCAGGTACAGGATGTTCCGAGACATCAAACCAAGGCATGTCCTGTGCCCGAGGCATGGCATAGTCCATGAAACTGCCAGCCAATAGCTGACCATCCGCGTCATAGTAAGCATCTTCCATCAAGACCTGGCCCAGGCCCTGAACGATGCCACCATGCACCTGGCCCTCAACAATGGCCTGATTAATAACGGTGCCAAAATCATCGACGGCTGTATATCGATCCACCCGCACCTGGCCGGTGGCTGGGTCAATTTCAACTTCACAGACATGGCAGCCATTGGGAAAAGCAGAAGGCGGCGAGTCTGCCGTTAGTTTGGTGTCCAGACTATCGGGCATATCATCGGGGATATTCTCGATGGCCATGACCTGTTGGGCCAGATCAATCAGGGGTACGGACTTGTCCGTTCCCACGACCTGGAAATTGCCGCTGGAAAACTCGATATCCTCAACCGCCGCTTCCAGAATATGCCCGGCCCACTTGCGGCCCTTCTCAATGACAACGGTCGCGGCGGCATCCAGCGCTGTGCCCGTTGCCATTAGGGATTTTGATCCGCCGGTGCCGCCACTGCCCAGCAATTGATCACTGTCACCCTGGTTCAGAAGCACGGCTTCATGAGGCACACCCAATAACTGGTGAAGGATTTCGGCAAAGGCGGTCAGGTGTCCCTGGCCCTGATCTGATGTGCCAGTGACGATCGTAATCTGGCCGTCATCACTGAACTGGATGCCACCTGTCTCGGCACCGGGCGGGCCGGTGACTTCCAGGAAACTGGCAATGCCGCGCCCACGCAGATATCCGTTTTTTATCGACTGTTCGCGACGGGCATCAAAGCCCTGCCAGTTCGATTTGCTCAAGGCCTTTTCCATCAGCGCCGGGAAATCACCGCTGTCATAGACAAGGCCTGAGGCCGCCTTGAAAGGGATGGCATCGGGCTGAATGAAGTTCAGGCGGCGCAATTCCAGAGCATCGCGGCCGGTGATCTCTGCGGCGGCTTCCACCAGGCGTTCCATGACATAATTGCCCTCCGGACGTCCGGCGCCGCGATAGGGGGCCATTGGTACCTTGTTGGTAAAGACCGCACGTGTGTGCACATGCATCAAGGGTGTTTTATATAAACTGGGCGCATTTTTCATAATGTTGATGCCGTGCATCATGGGGGCCAGTGCTGTGCACCAGCCGCCCAGATCACTGAAACCATCCAGACGCAGGGCAACAAAATTTCCGGCTTCATCCAGGCCCAACTCGCCTTTGACATAATAGCCGCGTCCCTGCATGTCAGAAACAAAACTGCCGCTGCGGTCTTCCATCCAGTGCACCGCACGTCCCAGATCGCGGGCGGCATGCAAGACCAGCACGGGTTCGGCATGCATTTGCGCCTTCATGCCGAAGGAGCCACCAATATCATCACAGACCACGCGCAGCTTTTCCGGCTCGATCTTCAGCACGGCTGTGGCCAGGGTTTGCCGCGTACCCCAGTTTCCCTGGCCGCCCAGGTGCAGGGTGAAATGTTCGTTGGCGGCATCATATTTTGCGATGGCACCACGCGGTTCCATGGTCGCCACAACCAGTCGGTTGATGTCGACTTCAACCGTTGCCACATGGGCCGCCGCTTCCAGGGCCGCCGAGACTTCGCTGCCGTCGTTGTTTTGCCACTCAATGCACTGGTTGGCATGGCCGTCGAATAATTGTGGGGCACCCGTATCCAACGCCTTTGTTGGATCGGTCACAGCCTCCAATATTTCTACATCCAGATAAATCTGTTCAGCGGCATCCTGGGCAGCAACACGGGTTTCAGCCACGACAAAGGCCAGAGGTTCGCCCACATGGCGGATTTTATCCGATGCTAAAGCATGGCGGTCTGGCACAAAAGGATCACTGCCATCGGCATTTTTGACTGGCAGGCCAAAGGGGAAGGGGCCGTAACCCGCGGCTTTCAGATCATCATAAGTATAGACCGCCAACACACTTTCAGCCTCACGTGCTGCCGACACGTCCAGTTCCAGAACTTTTGCGTGCCCATACGGGGCGCGAAAGACATAACCGTGGGCTTCACCTTCCCAATGCACATCTTCAGTATAGCGGCCACCACCGGACAACAGGCGGTGGTCTTCCTGGCGATTGCGGGCCGGGCCAGAGCCAAACTTCAGTGGTACTGTGGCAAGGATTACGTCGTCAGTCATAGTGATATCCGCAGTTTACAAGGGGTTGCCATTAGGAGGAGAAGACAGAATCGTCTTGTGGCTCTGGTCAAATCATCCCTGTTCCGGCACCATGTGTCCAGCATTCACCGACCCAAAATCAGCAAAAATTCAGCAGGAACCCCCATGGAACGTCAGGTTAACAAATTCAAACAAGGCATGCGAGACGGTCAACCCCAAATCGGTTTGTGGCTCAGCCTGTGCAGCAATACCGTGGCGGAACTTGTGGGCTATTCCGGCTATGACTGGCTGCTACTGGATTCTGAACATGCGCCAAACGAGCCTGCCATGATGCTCACTCAATTGCAGGGAATGGCTACGGGCACAGCCTCAGCGGTTGTGCGCCCGGCCTGGAATGACGCGGTAATGATCAAACGTTTTCTGGACATCGGGGCGCAATCATTTTTGGTGCCTTATGTGGAAACCGCTGAAGAAGCCGAGGCTGCCGTCGCCGCCGTGCGTTATCCCCCTCGGGGCATGCGCGGTGTGGCCACATCGACCCGGGCCAATAAGTATGCCCGGGTGAAGGACTATTTTGACCATGCCGACGAAGAAATCTGCATGCTGGTTCAGGTGGAGACACAAAAAGGCTACGACAATGTCGATGCGATTTTGGCCGTAGATGGTGTCGATGGCGTCTTTGTTGGGCCGTCGGATTTATCTGCCGGTTTGGGTCACCTGGGCAATCCGGGCCACCCGGACGTACAGGCCGCCATCATGGATATTAACGAACGCTGCAAGGCCGCAGGCAAACCTGCCGGCATTCTGGCTCCGGTCGAAGAAGACGCCAAACGTTATCTGGATGCGGGCTTTATGTTCGTAGCCGTGGGTGCGGATATCGGGCTGTTGATCAAACATTCCGACGCCCTGTTGAAACGATTTAGGCCGGAATAGCCAGCCATGATTGATCTTTGGTACGCGCCCACACCCAATGGCTGGAAAATTTCCATCATGCTGGAGGAATGCGAATTGCCCTACAGGGTTATTCCGCTCAGCCTGGGGGCAGGGGATCAATTCAAGCCGGAATTCCTCGCCATATCCCCCAACAACCGCATGCCCGCTATTGTTGATCATGATGTGGCCGGAGAGCCGCAATCGATTTTTGAGTCCGGGGCGATCCTGATTTATCTGGCAGAAAAAACCGGCAAGTTTTTATCGACCGAGCCAAAAGCCCGTTGGGAAGCCTTGCAATGGCTGTTCTGGCAAATTGGCGGCTTTGGGCCCATGGCCGGGCAGCTTAGTCATTTTGTCAATTATGCCGAGGGCGAACATGATTACGCCTTGAACCGCTATGCCAACGAATATGATCGTTTGCTGACGGTGATGGATGGTTGGCTGGAAGGCAGGGAATTTCTGGCTGGGGATTATTCCATCGCCGACATGGCCATCTGGCCCTGGCTGCTGCCCTATAAACGCTTCGAACAACCCCTGGATCACCTGCCTAACGTGCGCCGCTGGCACGACACCATGAAAGTCCGCCCGGCCTGCCGCAAAGGCGTCGAAGTTGGCAAAGAAGAACGCACCTTCGGCAAACCCATGACCGACGAAGCCCGCAAAATCATGTTCGAGCAGGGCAAGAAAGCCGGGCAGGCGGATTAAAGTCAGGTTTTGACGCTGAGCTTGTGGGTAGGCAGCAGCCTATTGAGGCAATCCCATTCCGACTCTTGCATCGCCTGAAAATCTGCTAAGCTATCGCCAAATAATACTTCGCATATGAAACATTACTCAGGAGACCCTCAAATGACTTCCCCCCTAAATTCGCAAATGAACACAGCTTGTATAACGGGCTGGGCCCATACACCTTTCGGTAAACTTGTGGACGAAGATGCGGAATCGCTGATCGTGCGGGTGGCAACGGATGCCATTGCTGATGCGGGGCTGGAGCCTGCGGACATTGATGCGATTTACATCGGCACCTTTAATGGCGGCATGTCGCCTCAGGATTTTCCGGCATCCCTGGTGCTGCAGGCCTCGGATGATTTGCGCTACAAGCCGGTGACGCGAGTGGAAAATGCCTGTGCCACGGGCTCGGCGGCGATTTATCAGGGTGTGAATGCCATCCGGGCAGGGGCGGCGCGCCATGTGTTGTGCGTCGGCATGGAAAAGATGACAGCCTGCGATACGGCCACCGTCGGGGCGACCTTGATCAAGGCGTCTTATGTGGCGGAAGAAGCGGTCGACGGCATGACTTTCCCTGGTGTGTTTGGCCAGATCGCACAAAACTATTTCCAGAAATATGGCGACCAGTCCGATGCCCTGGCGATGATTGCGGCCAAGAACCACAAGAACGGTTCGGTCAATCCGCTGGCTCATATGCAGAAAGATTTTGGCTTTGATTTCTGTCGCACGGAAAGTGAAAAAAACCCCTATGTGGCACGGCCTTTAAAACGCACCGATTGTTCCATGGTCTCGGATGGGGCGGCGGCGGTGGTGCTGTCCGATATGGATGCCAGCCAAAATGCCGACAAGGCCATTGCCTTCCGGGCCATGACCCACATCAACGATTTCCTGCCTATGAGCAAGCGTGACATCGTTGCCTTTGAAGGTCCGAAGCTGGCCTGGGCCAAAACCCTGGAAGCCGCCAACCTCACCCTGGATGACCTTTCCTTTGTCGAGACCCACGACTGTTTCACTATTGCCGAGCTGATTGAATACGAAGCCATGGGCCTGGTCGAGCCGGGTCAAGGCGTGCGGGCCATCAAGGAAGGTTGGACCCAGAAAGACGGCAAGCTGCCGGTGAACCCCTCTGGCGGCCTGAAAGCCAAGGGCCATCCCGTGGGTGCCACTGGTGTTTCCATGCATGTCATGGCGGCCATGCAGCTGACCAATTCGGCGGGCGGCTGTCAGATCGACGGGGCCAAGCTGGGCGGTGTCTTTAATATGGGCGGCGCGGCTGTGGCCAACTATGTGTCTGTGCTGGAGCCGTTGAAATAAGATTCGATATGCCATGCCGCCCACGCCCCCTCCCGACCACCCACCAGTATAATTGCTTGGGTGGTCGGGAGGGGGCGTGGGCGACATGGCAGTCAAAATAATAATCTCACGGGGATACTATGATTAGTGCGATGAATTTGGGTCGGTTGTTGTCTGATACAGCCCGGCTATATCCGGATCTGATTGGGCTGGTCCATGGTGATCAGGAAACGACCTGGGCTGAGCTGGATGCCAACGCCAGCGCCTTTCGCGATACCCTGATGAAGATGGGTGTGAACAAGGGCGACCGGGTGATGGTGCAGTCGCGCAACAATCGCGCCATGTTCGAAAGCCTGTGGGGTATCTTCAAGGCGGGTGCCGTGTGGGTGCCGTCAAATTTTCGCCAGACCCCGCCGGAGATTGCTTATGTAGCGAAAAATTCCGGGGCCAAGGCCTTTTTGTTTGAGAGCATGTTCGCTGATCATGCGGCGGCGGCCCAGGAAGGTTCTGACGCACTCGAACATCTGATCGCAATCGGTGGCTCAGACGGCGCACTGGATTATGATCAGCTGTTGGCCGATAACGCCGGGGCGAAACCGCTGGAATTGCCCGTAGAATATAACGACCCTTGCTGGCTGTTTTATACCTCGGGCACCACGGGGCGACCCAAGGGCGCAATCCTGACGCATGGTCAGATGTCCTTTGTGACCAACAATTTCATGGCTGACCTGATGCCGGACCTGAGCAGGGAAGATGCTTCCATTGTCGTGGCGCCGCTCAGTCATGGCGCGGGCTGTCATGTCTTTCCGCAGGTCGCGCGCGGGGCCAAGACGATCCTGCTGCCCGGCGAAAGCATGGACCCGGAAACGGTCTGGCAGCTGGTGGAAAAATACAAGGTCAGCAATGCCTTCACGGTGCCGACCATTGTGAAAATGTTGGTCGAGCACCCATCCGTCGATCAGTACGATCATTCCAGCTTGCGCCACGTCATTCACGCCGGGGCACCCATGTACCTGGAGGACCAGAAAACGGCCTATGAAAAACTGGGGCCGGTGCTGATCGAATATTATGGCCAGGGCGAAGTCACCGGCTGCATTACTGTGTTGCGTCCGGAACATTACATTATCGACGAGAATGACCCGAACGCCCGGCCCGGCACCTGTGGCTTGCCGCGGGTTGGTCTGGAGATCGGTATTCGCGATGGGCAAGGCAATATGCTGCCTGCCGGTGAGCAAGGCGAGATTTGCTGCAAGGGCCCGGCGGTGATGGCGGGTTATTGGGAGAACGACAAGGCCAACGCCGAGGTTTTCCAGGATGGCTGGTTCCTGACCGGCGACCTGGGACGGGTCGATGAAGCGGGCTTTGTATATATCACAGGCCGGGCCAAGGACATGTTTATATCCGGCGGTGCCAATGTCTATCCGCGCGAAATCGAAGAAGTGTTATTGACCCATCCCGGTGTGTCCGAAGTGGCCGTGCTGGGTGTGCCGGATACCAAATGGGGCGAGGTTGGCGTCGCGGTTGTCGTGGCCACGGAACAAGGAGCCACGGCTGAAGACTTGTCTGGCTTCATCAATGGCGAACTGTCGCGCTACAAACACCCGAAAAAATATGTCTTCTGGAATGACTTGCCCAAGTCCGGTTATGGCAAGGTGCCCAAGCATCTGATCCGCAAGACCCTGTTTGAGCGCGGCGACCTGGTCGAAGGGCAGGATCTGTAATATCAATCGAATCGGAGAAACACGATGACTGATACTTTTAAGGCCTTGTTGGCCACAGAGAATGACGAAGGCAAAGCGGTCTGCAATTTCACGGACCTGACCCTTGATGATCTGCCTGAGGGTGACACCGTTGTCCAGGTTGCTTATTCGACGCTGAACTATAAAGACGGTCTCGCCATCAACGGCAATCGCGGCAAGATTATGCACAGCTTGCCCATGACGCCAGGCATTGATTTGTGCGGCACTATCATCAGCACCGACAATTCAGATTACCAACCAGGCGATGAAGTCATCATCACAGGCTGGGGCCTTAGTGAATGGGAGTGGGGTGGCTATACCCAGATGGCGCGCGTGCAATCGGAATGGCTGGTGAAGCTGCCCGAGGGCATGAGCCTGCAACAATCCATGGCCATTGGCACGGCGGGATTTACCGCCATGTTGGCCGTCATGGGTCTGGAAAATATGGATATCACGCCAGACAGCGGCGACATTCTGGTGACGGGGGCTGCCGGTGGTGTGGGCTCGGTCGCGGTGTCGATCCTGGCAAAGCTTGGCTATAATGTTGTGGCCTCAACCGGCCGGGCGGAAACCCATGATTATCTGAAATCCCTGGGCGCGACGTCGTTTGTGGATCGCGAAGACCTTTCCGGTGAGGCCCGGCCTATGGCCCGTGCCCTCTGGGCCGGGGCCATCGATACAGTGGGCAGTAATATCCTCGCCAATGTCATCCCCAAAATTAACAACAATGGCGCGGTATCCGTATGTGGCAATGCGGCAGGCTTTGATCTTTCCACCACCGTCCTGCCCCTGATCCTGCGCGGCGTCAGCCTCATCGGCATTAATTCAGTTTACGTGCCTACCAAACGGCGGGCCGATGCCTGGCGACGCCTGGCCAGCGACCTTGATATGGCCTTGTTGGACAGCATGACCAACGTCGTGCCGTTTGATGAGTTGATCCCCCTGTCAAAAGAAATCCTCAAAGGCCAGGTGCGCGGTCGTACGGTTGTGGATGTGAATACCTGAAGTCCGTCCTGCAAATAAGGCCGATGCCAGTTTGCTCGGCCCAGTGGGCTACAGGGCCTGCCAAAAGGGAATAGGACGTCTGATTCCGGAAAGTGCGGCGCGACGCGTTGATTCCCAAGCGTTCATCACTTTGTTTGAAGAGGCTTGGCCAGGCATTCTGGTTGCTGACATTGATGGAGCGCCGGGTGGTTTTGTGGCAACTGGATCGAAGGCCAATTACATCACCGACCTGTGGATCTCACCTGATTTTGAGGGTCGGGGTATCGGCACGATATTGGTAGCTGCAATTGAGTCGCGAATTCAAAAGAGCGGATTTGATACCGTCGAGATTGAAGTGATGACAGAAAATCAGCGCGCCTTTGATCTCTACATGCACCTTGGTTATCGCGTCCATAACCAGCAAATCAAACATGACCGCTATTTAAAGATCGACCTGCACAAAACGCGCCTGGTTAAGTCGTTGCCTGGTTAATTTAGGTGGCCCTGACACCAAAACACCACGTCATGCCGGACTTGATCCGGCATCTATGCCTGGTTCATAGGCAAGCGCCTAATTCAAAAGCGTAGACCCCGCATCAAGTGCGGGGTGACGGAGTGGGTAGTTGGATCAGTTTGTCGTTACTCGCAGTCGTTGCCAGTCGTAACCAACTACTCCCCTAACTCAGCCATTGCCATTTCCCGTAGTTTTTTGCGCTGGATTTTGACGCCGTTGGCGCTGTCGGTGGTGGGGAAGGCGTCCAGTTTCGATATGCCAAGCGGCACCTTGAATTTGGCCATGCCGTCGAGGCAGTGAGCCATGACTTTATCACGATCAAATTCATTGCCTGGAGTTGGAATAACAAATGCATAAGGCCGGGTGCCGGCTTTGGTGTCGACGCCGACGACCTGGGCTTCGCCGACAGATGCATGGGCTTCGATGTGGGCCTCAATTTCGACGGGATTGACCAGAAAGCCGCCCAGCCTGAGCACGTCACCCATGCGAGAGAGAAAAACAAAGCTGGTGTCCGACGTGGTGTAACCCAGATCACCAGTGCGCACATAACCATCATCGGTAAGGGCTTTGGCCGTGGCTGCCGGGTCGCCAAAATATTCTTTCATTTGACTGGGGCCTGAGGCCTCGAGTTCTCCGGCTTCGCCATGTGGTAAAATCTTGCCGGACTCTGGATCACGGGCCCGAACTTTTGCCTGGGGTGATGTGGTTCGGCCCCCGGCCAGCCGTCTGGTTTTTGTTTCGGCTGCCGGGTCCTGCAAACTGTACAGGGCCTGCATTTCGCTCATGCCCCAGAGACCACACAAGGTCATGCCGCGCGCATCTGCCCGTTCCGGAATATCGGCAAAGGCTGGATTAAAGGCCGCATAACCGCCAAACCGATACCGCGGATAGGGGCGCTCACCCTCGCCTTCTTGCAGCAACAAGGCGAACATTTCGTCCGAGCCATTAAAGTTTGTCACCTTGTGTTGATGAATGATTTGGGCGGCGGCTTTGGCCGAAAAGACCGGCATGGAAATCATCGGGCGTCCCACCGCCAGGGTGGCCATGGCCTGGACGTGACCGAAAGTGCCGCACAGGGGCAAGGCTTGCAGCAGGACGGTTTCGGGGTCATCCCAGCCAAAAAATTCGGCCACATTGCGGGCGTGGCGCACGATGCTGGCCTGGCTGTGCAAAACAAACTTTGGGGCTGCCGTGGTGCCGGACGTGGTGAAAATAATCGTGCCCATGTCTTCTCTGGCATGATCAAATTCAGCAGGGGCGGCGGTCACCAGGTCGGCATAACGCACTTGATCTATATGTTGCAGGGCGGCGGGCAAGGCCGGGATACCTTCGCCTTCGTCATAAATAATAAACTGTTCAAGGGCGGCCAGATCATTTGCGGGCACGTCCGCCAGGATATCGAGAAAGTTAATGTCCTTGAACGTCGGCCACAGGATCAGGGCCTTGGCACCAGAGCGGCCAACAATGTCGCCGACTTCCGAGGAGCGAAATTTGGTGTTGACCGACACGGTAATTGCACCCAGGCGTCCGCAGGCCAGATGCAGGGCCATATAGGCGGCGATGTTGGGCAGCCAGAAGGCGACCCGGTCGCCAGTCGTTATGCCAAGTCCTGCAAGACCCGTGGCCAGGCGTTGGCTGGTTTCCAGCAACTGAACATAGGTCCAGGTGCGGTCACGGTCGATGATGGCAATGGCATTGGGACCAGCGGCGGCACTACGGCTGATCAGGTCTGTTAATGTATTTGGAATATTTGTCATGGTTGGGAGTGTAGCGAGGCATCTGTCATTCGCCAATTGCCCTGGCGACATTGCCCTGGCGACTGGGATAGGGCAAATTATGTTGGAATTCGTTTCAGGAGTATTCTCATGCGGTTATTACTTGCGCTTATCCTGCCCTGGCTGCAGTTTTTTACCATCGGTCGGCCCTTCGCCGGAATCATTTGCCTGGTCCTGCAATGTACGCTTATTGGTTGGCCTGTTGCCGCGATCTGGTCCGTCTATGCCCTCAGCCAATACAAGACTGATCAGAAAATCAATGATGCACTAGGCAAAGATTAGGTCTGAAACATGGCGATACCTGACGCGAAAACGGTCGTTTCAACAACGATCAAACTGGTTGTTGTTTCATTGCTCGTTGGCTGGGGCCTGACTGTTTTTGATATTACGCCACAGCAACTACTGGCGGATCTTGGCGGCACGATCAAGAGTATTTTCGAGGTCTTTGTAGATCTTTTCCGCTGGGTCGTTTCCCAGTTTGGCGGCGTAGCCTCATACATCTTGTTGGGAGCCGTCGTCGTAATACCGATCTGGGTGGTGCTGAAATTGTTGACCTATGTGAAGGAACGCAAGTAGGGGGGATGTGTAAGCAAGGGGACGGTATATGCCTTCTCTCCGGGTCAAGCCCGGAGTGACGTGCTGTTTGTTCGTATCGCGGAATTAACTTGATCCGACTCTAATGCTTGATCTGGTCGCCTTCACGCGGTGCCAGGCATGTGACATTTGAGCCCAACATTTTCAGGGCGTTTTTCATTTCTTCCAGTTTGGCATCAATATCGTCGTCAGTCTGATCCGGATCATGATGAAACAGGTACAGATTTTCGACTTCGGCCCGGGCGGCCAGTTCGGCAACCTGGCCAACGCTGGAATGGCCCCAACCGGCCTTGGAAAGATATTCCGCGTCCGTGTAGGTGGTGTCGGTGATCAAGGCATCGGCACCGTGGCAGAAATCCGCCAAATGTTGAATATAACCCGGATTATGGCCAGGCTCGCCTGGATTAAACATTTCGTTGTCGGTGATGTAACAAATCGATTTGCCCTGGTATTCGATACGATATCCAAGGCAGTTGCCGGGGTGACTCAACAGCATGGTCTTGACGGTGATATTATCAAATTCGATGGTTTCTTCCCCCAGATCGCGGAAGAAAACGCGGGCCCCGAACTCCCGAATGGTAATCGGAAAATAGATGCCATCCATTTGCGCGCTCATCAATTCGCGCATGGTGGTTTCACCGTGGCGGGCCCCCAGAATTTCAAATTCATTGCCGGGAATATATAGCGGCACAAAAAATGGCAGGGCATTGATGTGATCCCAATGGGGATGCGAGATGAAAATCTTGGCGGTGATACGCTGGTTCATGCCCATCATATGATCTGACAAAGCCTTGATGCCCGACCCGGCATCAAAAATCATCAACGGCGCATTGCCACACTGGATTGCAACGCAACTGGTATTGCCGCCATAGCGCAATGAACTTTCACCAGGCACGGGCAGGGTGCCGCGTACGCCCCAGAATGTTGCGGTAAAGGTATCGCCCAGCAACTGCTCCAGTTCAGAAATGAAGCTGTCCAGTTTGATCGGCTTGGTCAGGTACCCGCTAGCCCCCATGTCGCAAGCCCGGCTGCGATCAAATTCATAGGTTTTGGCAGAGAGTACTATAACGCGGATATGTGAATTTTCAGGATCAGATTTGACCTTGCGGCAGAGTTCAAGACCGTCCATTTCCGGCATCATGATGTCGACGATCAAGCAATCCGGTTGCCCGGATTTTACGCTTTCCAAAGCCTGGTTGCTTGAGGTAAACCCGACGACTTCATGCCCGGCACCCTCCAGCAAAATTGTGGTGGCCTTGACCATGCTTTCTTCGTCATCGACGACAAAAAATTTCATAGGGCCTTTGATCCATTCTCGTCGGACGTGAGCCAATATCTGTTTGGGCCGTCAGCTTCTGCCATTTTGTAAACCACCGGAAATATCGTTAAAAACATTTGTCAGGTCTCCACCCAGCGTCAACAACACAGCGATTATGGTTACGCTTATCAATCCGGCGATCAGACCATATTCAACGGCCGTGACACCGTCTTCGTTCCTCGCAAATATAGTCAGTTGAGCGATCTCATGTTTTTTGCTCATTATTGCCAGCCCCCCAAAACGTGTTGGCCTCTGGTTTGAAGGGAATCTTAACCTGCCTTCGTGGCTATGTCATCGTAATTAAAGGCAATATTTGGGACTTCCAGTTGTGCGGCAACTTTATCAGATGGGACAGACAAGTCCGGCAATCGGTACTGCCAAACCCTGGCAGGGGTGTTTCACAGATCCCGCTTGCGAGAATATTCGCCACAAGGTCGCATTCATTTCCGCCGGGAAATGCCGCCACCTGAATGCTTTGTGCCGTGTTTGTCAGGTGGTCGATATGCCAGTGAAGTTTCGCGGCTTTGTTCAGGTGCCGACGACAACGTGCCCGGATGCCACCAGGGCCGTTTGCCGACCCTGCATAAGCATATTGCCCCGGCTTGATCACCGCACTCTTGAATCTGGGGATTAGCAAACGGCTTTTGGCGGCCATCTTGAACAGCAGCACATAAGCCCCTGAAACAGCAGGAAGATCATCATATTTATTTGTAATTACAATCATTTAGACGTCCTGGAGTTAAATTTCAGGCTGATATGAAAGGCTTACTTCGTTCTTTTTTGGTATTCCAATGCGAATTTAGCTTGATCAAAAGTATTTTAAGCTTAAAATATATCTCAACAAAACATCCACTCACAAATGATGCGACCTGTTTCAGCCAGATTAATGGAAACTCAGGTCGTGTCACCCGTTCAGTCGAGCGTCATCAAAATATTAAGTGACATCGGAATATTACAGGAGCCGTACATGAAAATCGCAGTCGTCGGTGGTGGTCCCGCCGGATTATATTTTTCCCTGCTGACCAAGAAGGCCAACCCCTCCTGGGATATCGTTGTCTACGAGCGCAATAAGCCAGAAGACACTTTTGGCTTTGGTGTGGTGTTTTCTGATGAAACCCTGTCGGGCTTTCTGGATTATGACCAGGGCTCTTACGCTGACATCGTCGGTAACTTTGCCTACTGGGATAACATCGACACTTATTACAAAGACAAAAAAGTCACATCCGAAGGCCATGGATTTTGCGGCATGTCGCGCAAAAAACTGCTGAGCATTTTCCAGAAACATTGTCTGGCCGCCGGTGTCAAAATTGAATTTGAAACCGATATTACCGATCTGGCGCAATTCAGCGATGCCGATGTGATCCTGGCATCGGACGGTATAAACAGTTTTATCCGCGATCAAAATGCCGAACATTTCAAGCCGAACCTGGATTGGCGCAAAAACAAGTTTGTCTGGCTGGGCTCAACCCTGCCGCTGGATGCCTTTACCTTCATTTTCCGCGAAAGCCAGCATGGCCTGTTCCGGGTGCATGCCTATCAGTTCGAAGCTGACGCCAGCACCTTCATCGTTGAATGTACGGAAGAGACCTGGCTTAAGGCCGGTCTGGATAAAGCCACCGAAGAAGAAACCCGCGATTATGTAGCTGAACTTTACAAGGACGATCTGCACGGCCACGAATTGTTGTTGAACCGCTCCCTGTGGCGTACCTTCCCCACTGTCAGCAATGAACATTGGGTGCATGAGAATATTGTTCTGCTGGGCGATGCCTTGCATACGGCGCATTTCTCCATCGGGTCCGGCACAAAATTGGCCATGGAAGATGCCATCGCCCTGTATGAAGCCTTCCAGGCAAACGGCACCGACGTCAAGGCAGCGCTTGCCGCCTATGAAGGGGACCGCAAGGAAGAAGTGGCCCGCCTGCAAAAGACTGCCACCACCAGCCTGAAATGGTTTGAAGATACTGAACGCTACATGGATATGGATGCCATCCAGTTTACCTTCAGCATGCTGTCGCGGTCCAAACGCATTACGTACGAAAATCTCGGACGGCGCGACCCGAAGTTTATCAAGCAAGTTGATGAATTTGTGGTGGCCGAAGCCCGCAAACAATCCGGTGTTAATGTGCCAGACGGCACGCCGCCCATGTTCACGCCCTTCAAGCTGGCCGACAAGATTATTCCCAACCGGGTTGTGGTCTCGCCCATGTGTCAATATTCGGCAACAGATGGCACGCCCAACGATTGGCACATGGTGCATCTCGGCTCGCGCGCCATTGGCGGCGCGGGTATGATGTGGACGGAATCAACTGGTGTCTCGGCACCTGGTCGCATCAGTCCCGGCTGTACCGGTATTTATAACGATGAACATGTCGCGGCCTGGAAACGCATTGTCGATTTTGTCCATGCCAACAGTGCTACCGTCTTTGGTATGCAGATTTCCCACGCTGGTCGTAAATCCGCCACCTGTATTCCATGGGAAGGCGGGTATGATCAGCCGCTGCCGGCAGATCAGGCCTGGCCCATCGTTGCTGCTTCAGCAATTCCATACCTCGCCAACAGCCAGGTGCCAAAAGAAATTAACCGGGCCGAAATGGATGTGGTCCGCGATGATTTTGTCCAGGCGGCCAAAAATGCAGATACGGCAGGCTTTGATATGGTGGAAGTGCACATGGCCCACGGCTATCTGCTCGGCACGTTTATTTCGCCCGTCACTAATGTGCGCTCAGATGAATATGGCGGCGATCTGGTTGCCCGCATGAAATATCCGCTGGAAGTTCTGGATGCCGTGCGCGCCGTCTGGCCAAAAGCCAAACCTTTGTCCGTTCGCATCTCGGCTATGGATTGGGTCGAAGGCGGCCTGAACGGAGATGATGCGGTCGAGATTGCCCGCATGCTGAAGGATCACGGGGTCGACGTTGTTGATGTCTCGACCGGTCAGACGACGACTGATGAAGATATTGAATTCGGGCGCATGTTCCAGACCCCCTATGCCGAACGCATTCGTATTGAAGCCGGAATCCCGACCATCGCCGTTGGTGCCATTACCTCGGGCGACCAGGTCAATACAATCGTCGCCGCCGGTCGTTCCGATTTTTGCGCCCTGGCTCGACCGCATCTGGCTCAACCCTATCAGACGTTGCATGATGCAGCCCATTACGGTTTTGCAGATCAGCCCTGGCCTGTTCAATATATGGGCGGCAAAGGCCAGCTGGCCGGATTGTCCGCCAAGGATAATCTTGAGCAAGCCGAATTGCGTGATGCGGCCAAACCACCGCGTCCGGAAGATTTACTTACAGCCGCGGAGTAAAATTCCAGACCAGGTTGAGCTGACCTGAAAACGACCCCTGTCCCAACCCGGCCTTGTCCGGATATGGTAAGGCAGGGGTCTTTTTTTGCTCACCGTCTGTCCTGATGATGCTCGTCAAATGCGACAAAATACATGATGATTTTGGCCCATAATTTATCTCGGACACCCAAGACAGCGAAAACATATTGCGCCATAATGTTGCTCGACAAATATGACAAAAATGGTTCAGGGGTATTCGACGCATGCGTGATTTTCATTTTCCCGGTCGCTCCACTGCTCATGGTATGAACGGCGTAGCAGCGACCTCTCATCCGGCAGCCACACTGGCCGCCATCGATATCCTGCGGGCGGGCGGCAATGCGGTGGATGCCGCTATCGCCGCCAGCGCCACTTTGTGTGTTGTCGAGCCCCAGTCAACCGGCATCGGCGGCGACTGTTTTGCTGTTTATGCACCAGGCAGCGATATGTCCAAAGCTATATCAGTCAACGGTTCTGGCTGTGCACCGGCCAAGGCAAATGTGGACTGGTTTATCGAGCAAGGCATGGATCGCATCGGCTTGTTTACAGCCCACGCCGTAACTGTACCGGGTGCCGTGGATGCCTGGGACAAGCTTCTCAAAGCGCACGGCACCATGAAATTTGATCAGGTGCTGAAAACCGCCATTGATTATGCCGAGGACGGATTTGTTGTCGCCCCGCGGGTCTCAAAAGACTGGGCCGGGCAGGTCGACAAGCTCTCGAAAGACGCCAACGCCAGCCGGGTTTACTTAGCCAATGGTCGCGCGCCTGCATGCGGTGAAGTGCATCGCAATCAAGGACTGGCTGAAACATTCCGCACGATTGCCGCTGAAGGCCGTGACGGATTTTACGAAGGCCGCGTCGCCAAAGATATTGTTGATTATCTCAATTCCCTGGGCGGGCTGCATACCCTGGACGATTTTTCTGCTCAGGAAACCGAAATCCTTGAGCCCATTCAGACCAGCTATCGCGACTATCATATTTCCACTGTGCCGCCGAACAATCCAGGCATTACCACCTTGATAATGCTGAATATTCTGGAGGGTTTTGATCTCGCATCCCTTGATCCCAACGGCACCCAACGCCTGCATCTACAGGCTGAGGCCACGCGTCTGGCTTATAATGCGCGGGAAACCTGGGTGGGTGATCCCCGGCAGGTAGACGTGCCGGTGGACAGGTTATTATCCAAGGAATTCGCCGAAGAGCTGCGGGCGCAAATCAATCCGGACCAGGCGTCCGACTTTGAATACATCCGTCCACCAGCGCACCCGGATACCATCTATCTCAGCGTTGTCGACAAGGACCGCAACGCGATCTCCTTTATCAATTCAACCTTCTTTCCGTTCGGGTCCGGCCTTGTCAGTCCGACCACTGGTATCGCCCTGCAGAACCGGGGTGGCGGTTTCCGGCTGGAGCCCGATCATCCCAACTGCATCGCTCCCGGCAAGCGTCCCTTGCATACCATTACGCCAGGCATGCTCAGCAAGGACGGTCGTACCGTGATGCCTTACGGCGTGATGGGCGGCCAGTACCAGCCCGTGGGCCAGTCCCAGGTTGTCACTAACGTGGTCGACTTTGGCATGGATCCACAAGAAGCTCTGGATATGCCGCGGGCCTTTCATTTCGACGAAGAATACCAGCTGGAAAGCGGTGTACCCGCGGAAACCGAGGCCGGATTAAAAGCCATGGGCCACAAGACAACCCGCTTCGACAGCCCCCACGGCGGTGGCCAGGCGATCTGGATTGACTGGGAAAACAACACCCTTATGGGGGGCTCAGACCCGCGCAAAGACGGCATCGCACTGGGGTATTAAACCCACTGATAAAAGGGTTTCAGGCCTCTTCAGTGTAGGCGTTGAAGGGGTCGATGTGTTGTTCGGCCCGGTTCATGGAGCTTTCATAAGCCTCCACACCGTTGTCAGTCATCAGGTTTGGCTGAAGGGCAAGGTCGGGCACAATTTCCTGGGCGATCAGTTGTGCCATGAAACCGCTGCCAACCGTTGTCAGGGCCGGGGCCCGGTCCGCTGCACGCTGGGCGAAAGCCGTAACACCAAATCCCCTGCGGTCCGTGGTCTGGCGGCGTTCTTGCGCATGAATGTCACGCGGGGCGCGGTGCTCACTGAGATAGGTAACATTACCAGAAGGTCGGCGGCTTGGTTTGCCGTCTGCGGCGCTTACACGACCGTCTTCCGACGGATCACTCTGGCGTCGCGATTGGCGCTGTTGGGCACTGTTTTCTGTTTGTTGTTTGAAGTCTTCGGCGGACGGATTCCCGCGCGGACGTTGCCGGATGATTGCCGGCAACTGGGTTTGGTAGCTTGATGTTAATATCGTTGCGTTTGTCACTGTCCGTCTGATTGCATCTTCTAGGGTGTTTCAAGTTATTTAAAACACTGAGGCCAAAAACCCCTTGCACTGCAAGAGATGTATGAACCGACACGGTTCGGATATATCCGAAGTCGCTCCAGGGTGACCGGCAGGGTTTTCCCCGTCTCATGTCACGTCGATCCATATTTATGGTTCAGAAGATAGCTGGAAATGATTACCTGTAAATTAACTAAAATTTTAATCAAAAACAGCCTAAAATAAACTAAGTAATTGATATACAAAATAAAATATAGTTAACGGGAAGTTGTTTTGAGTCGAAAAATTGGGAATATTTTATTTTTCCGACAACTTTCCTATTTGTTTTTCAAGATCGGCCAGCTTGTTTTTCAGATCGGACAAGTCATCCGCATTTTCCTTTTCTGCCGTGCCGGGTTCCACTGCCGCTTCGGCCGTCCCAGGCTGTTCGTTGCTCGATGTCCCAGGCATTCCAGGTGCGCCAGGCATCTGGAATGGATTGAAGGCGCTCATGGCCTGCTGGAACATGTTGACGTTCTGGCGCGTCACTTCCTCAAGTTTTGCAAAGGGGTTCGCGTCCCCCATGACATTGGTCAGGTTTTCGCGCATGGCTTCCTGGTTTTTGGAAAAAGACTCCATGGTCATTTCCAGATATTGCGGCACGACGGGCTGCAGATTATCACCATAAAAACCAATGAGTTGGCGCAAGAAGTTGATCGGCAAAAGGTTTTGGCCTTTGCTCTCTTCTTCGAAAATAATTTGCGTCAAAACGGAACGGGTAATGTCTTCGCCGGATTTGGCATCTTCGACGACAAACTCGTGGCCTTCCTTGACCATGACGCAAAGATGATCAAGCGTCACATAGCTGCTGGTCGCCGTGTTGTAGAGACGGCGATTTGCGTATTTCTTGATCAGGATGGGCTTGCTTCCGTCCGCGGAATCGTTGGTTTTTTCACTCAATGGTTTGTCCACTTTGCTGCGCTGCAACGTTTGATTTCACTATACTTGGCAATTTTTGCTGCAATGCGCAAGTACCATGTTGCATTGCGCAATGGCCTGAATTCGTGGTGAGAGCGCTGATCTGCGGTTTGTCGCTGAATTGACGGGGGAATTGACTGTTGATTTGCCGGACAGGATCGTTGAGGTTTGAGCATCCTATAAATCAAATGGCCAGATGAGCAAACCCGCCCCGGATAAAAGCGCTGTCGCGCACATAGAACCAGCTGAAGTTCCTGCACGACAGATGCGTCATGTAGAACGGTTGGGCCCGCGCCCGCTGGCCTTCCATCTGGCATCGGCCCTGTCTGCCCTGGGCGGTTCCATGCTGGCCCTGCCGTCTTCGTTGGCAGGAAAAATACCAACTGATACAGGGTGGGGGGCCGAAGCCAATGAATTTGCCCAGGCCCTTTCAGAACTTGCAGCGGAAGAATTACTGCCAGCTGCTGGCAAGGAAGCGGTGGAACGACTGCAAGTCATGTTGGGCGGGATCGAAGCCTATCGTCAGCATCCATACGTTCGCGATGTGGATGATCCACCAGCGATCTGGCAGCAAGGGTCCAGCCGTCTGCTGGATTACGGTGCAGTGCCAGATGCCTCACCAGGCGGAAAGCCGGTGCTGTTTGTGCCCTCGCTCGTCAACAAGGGGTATGTCCTGGATATCTCGGCCCGCCGAAGCATGTTGCGTTGGCTGGCGGCGCGGGGAGTGCGGCCTTTACTGGTTGACTGGGGCACACCTGGTGAGGACGAAAAGGGTTATAGCCTGGATGACTATATCGCTGGTCGCCTGGAAGATGCGCTTGATGAAGTCGTCAAGTTGGCAGGCGGCCCGGCACCCGTTGTGGGCTATTGTCTGGGCGGCGATTTGGCGCTGGCGCTGGCGTTGCGCCGTCAATCGGATGTCAGCACCCTTGTATTGATGGCGACACCCTGGGATTTTTACGGCGGATCCGGCATGCACAACAAATTGTTTGCCGCCGTGTCTGACTCTATCGATTCTGTGATTGATGGCTTCGGTGAATTGCCGGTGGATATTCTGCAAACTTTTTTTGCCAGTCTCGACCCGGCCCTGGGTTTGCGGAAATTCCGAACGTTTTCAAATCTTGATCCTGCCAGCGACAAGGCCGCCGACTTTGTGGCGCTGGAGGACTGGCTCAACGACGGGATCCCGCTGGTGCAAAAGGTTGCGCACGAATGCTTGATCCGCTGGTATCGCGATAATACGCCGTTCAAGGGCGAATGGACTATTGCCGGTGATGTTGTCGACCCTGCAGACCTGAAAATACCAACCCTGATTGCGGCCCCGGCCCATGACCGCATTGTGCCTTTGGAAGCCGCGTCACCATTGGCAGACTTGATCCCTGGTGCCATGCTCATATCACCGCCGTCCGGTCACATTGGTATGGTGGTCAGCAGTCGTGCAAAAGATGGTTTGTGGAAAGACTTGCTGGCCTGGTTAAAGACGGATTTCTGACAAACTGTAAAAAATAATGCTGCACTGCAACATTTTTGTTGACTCCTACAACTTCCATGTCATTTTAGGCCAAATTCAATTTCAGTTTTTGACCCACAGGGAGTTCCCGGTTGTCGGGCGCTTCATATCTGGAGACCACTATGACCGAAGTCGTTATCGTCAGTGCTGCCCGCACACCTGTCGGCTCTTTTAACGGGGCCCTGAGCTCCCTTGCTGCCCACGAGCTAGGCGTCGTCGCCATTCGGGCGGCGTTGGAGCGCGCGAATGTCGACGCTGCTGATGTTTCCGAAGTCATCATGGGGCAAATTCTTTCTGCCGGTGAAGGTCAGAACCCGGCTCGCCAGGCATCCATCGGTGCCGGTCTGCCCGTTGAAGTTCCTGCCTGGGGCGTCAACATGCTGTGTGGCTCCGGTCTGCGCTCGGTGGCACTCGGCTTTCAGGCGGTTGCTGAAGGCGATTCGGCTGTTGTTGTGGCCGGTGGCCAGGAAAGCATGAGCCAGGCACCACACGTTATGCATTTGCGCAACGGCACCAAGATGGGCAACGCCCAGATGATCGACACCATGATCACCGACGGTTTGTGGGATGCCTTCAATGGTTATCACATGGGCAATACGGCGGAAAACGTTGCCAGCAAATGGCAGATCACCCGCGAGCAACAAGATACCTTTGCTGTAGCTTCCCAGAACAAGGCGGAAGCCGCCCAAAAGGCTGGCAAGTTCGCAGACGAAATTACGCCCGTGACCATCAAGACTCGCAAGGGTGAAACAGTTGTCTCCGATGATGAATACATTCGTCACGGTGCGACTATGGAAAGTGTTTCCGGTATGCGCCCGGCCTTTGACAAGGAAGGTACGGTTACAGCCGCTAATGCTTCTGGCATTAATGACGGCGCTGCCGCTCTGGTTCTGATGAGTGCAGAAGAAGCTGAAAAGCGGGGCCTCAAGCCGTTGGCGAAAATTAAATCCTGGGCCCAGGCCGGTGTTGATCCGTCGATCATGGGTTCCGGTCCAATCCCGGCCAGCCGCAAGGCCTTGGAGAAAGCCGGCTGGACCGCAGATGATCTTGATCTGGTCGAAGCCAACGAAGCCTTCGCCGCACAAGCTTGTGCCGTCAATAAAGACCTTGGTTGGGATACTGACAAGGTCAACGTCAACGGTGGTGCTATTGCCATCGGTCATCCCATTGGTGCTTCGGGTGCCCGGGTTCTGACAACATTGTTGTATGCCATGAAAGATCGCGATGCCAAAAAAGGTCTGGCAACGCTTTGTATCGGTGGCGGCATGGGTATCGCCATGTGTGTCGAACGGGACTAGCTGTTCTGAAATCTATTATTGGCCCTTGCGAGGGTCTTCACAGGGAATTTTAAAAATGTCACGAGTTGCAGTCGTTACAGGCGGGTCACGCGGAATTGGCGCGGAGATCGCCCGTCAATTAAAAAATGCCGGTTACACCGTCGCCGCTACTTATCACGGCAATGTCGAAGCCGCCGAAGCCTTTGCCAAGGAAACCGGTATCAGCGTTTACAAATGGGACGTCGCCGATTTTGAACAGTGCAAGGCAGGTCTTGAGCAAGTTGAAGCTGACCTTGGCCCCGTCGATGTGCTGGTCAACAATGCCGGTATCACGCGCGATGGCACTTTGCATCGCATGGATTTCGAAGCCTGGAACGCAGTTATTCAGACCAACCTTTCTTCATGCTTCAACATGTGTCGTCTGGTGATCGATGGCATGCGCGCCCGCAGTTTTGGCCGCATCATCAACATTGGCTCGATCAATGGTCAGGCTGGTCAGTACGGCCAGGTGAACTATGCGGCTGCCAAGTCTGGTATCCACGGCTTCACCAAGGCTCTGGCCCAGGAAGGCGCTGCCAAAAACGTCACCGTTAACGCTATCGCACCGGGTTACGTGGACACGGATATGGTCCGCGCCGTACCGGCAGAAGTACTGGAAAAAATTATTGCGGGTATTCCGGTCAAGCGCTTGGGGCAGGCCTCGGATATTGCGCGCGGTGTGATGTTTCTGGCGGCTGATGATGCTGGTTTTGTTACTGGCTCAACCATGTCCATCAATGGTGGCCAGCACATGTATTAAGGCGATACCGCCTGTCTGACCATTCAGAATCAAGCCCTCTCCGCCGAATCGGAGGGGGCTTTTTTTGTCAGAATTGATACTGAAACCCAAGTCCCACATATTCCAGTTGTTCGTCGTAGAACTGGCCGTTGGGTGAGTAACCGTTGAAGTAGGAAAGCAGTATTCGGATCTGGCGGTCTTCCAGGGCAGGGTCGTTGAATTGCAAGCCGCCGACGACGGACAAATCTGGCTCAAAGCCTGTATCCTCAAAAGTCTGGATATGAACAGCGGCAACAGGGTAAATCCCCCATTTCTCTTTCGGCCATTCCACCTCCATACCGACCTTGGCCGACCAGGGATCAAGAGAGGATGGGTCACGGCCAAAGAGATAACCGCCGCCAGCATAATATTTCATGCCGTATCCCATGCCCGGTTGCCAGGCCATGGTCAGGTCCAGACCTTCATAACTCAGGTTAACCCGGTCCTGTTCACCGATTTTGTTGAACAGGATATATTCGTCACCCAGGTGGGAGCTTTGATGAAAGACCCGCGACATAGCGGAAAAATCACCCCAATCGGTTCGCCGTCGCCAGCTCAGCGCCAAGGCAGCCCAAAAATCAGAATTGACAAGGTCTTTGGAAACACCATCGAGGTCGAAAATAGAAAATACGGCGCCTTGAAAGTTGAGGTCAAATTCGTGATTACGAATTTCCCAACGATCACCCGTACCGTCATACATCATGTCGACCAGCGACAGGGTCTCGCCAAAACTCACGGTGCCAACGCTGCTTAGTTTGTTGTTACCAAAATAGTTATGAAAACCAGCGGAAAACCTGGGCGAACGGGGATCAGCGATGGCGGGGGCAAACAACAGACGTTTTGGCCATTTGTACTTGCCTGCCGTGGCTGCCTTCAGGTTCGCGGGTTTTGGCTGCGCGTTGTGCGTGATGTTCGGGGCGTTTGCTTTGCCGAAAGTGACACCGCGTACACCATTTATAGCAAACAGTCGCTTGCGAACGTCAGCTTGGCTGGTATTTTCAGCCAGACCCGCCAGCGAAACGTGCCCGGACTTCACATCTACAGAGATATTGGCTTGGTGCTGCTCGTATTTCAGCAGAACGCTGATGAAACCTTTCAGGTAGTCGTCATAGGGCTCTGCCTTTGCCGGTGCGGAAAAGGCGGTTACGAACACAAGTGCCAGGGCGGCACCAAACAGAAAGCACAAGGCTTTCATTTCCAATCTCCAGTGCTGACATCCAAAAGCTATCTATATTCTGGATTATTGTGCAACGAAAGGCATCCGTTGGTTGTCGGGCAACTTTAGAAAAGGGAAAACTGACGTCCGGGCAGGACTGGCGGGGTGAACAAAGAAGTGTCCAGTTCGTCATAATCCCTGTTGCTTAGTCCCAGTTTCCGGCAGGCGATGTCAAAGCGCGAGGCCAGCAATTCGGCGTTATCCCCAACCCCTGTCATGCGGCTGTGAAAGCGCGGATCGTTGTCACGACCATCGCGGATTTCGTGGATTTGTCGTAGCACCCGTGTGGCCCGGTCGGGGCAGTTTTCCAGTAACCATTCGCGAAACAATTCCTTGATTTCAAAGGGCAGACGCAACACAAGATATCCCGCCCGTTTGGCCCCGGCCTGATATGCGGCGTCAAGAATATTTTCCATCTCGTGATCGGTGAGGGCTGGGACAACGGGTGCCACCATCACACCGACGGGAACACCGGCATCAGCCAACTGGCGGATGGCATCCAGCCTGCGGGGTGGTGTTGCGGCGCGTGGCTCCATGGCGCGGGCGAGTTTGCGGTCCAGGGTTGTCACCGAAATGAAGACATGGGCCAGATTGTCTTTTGCCATCTCCGACAGGATATCGATATCCCGGGTCACGAGGTGCGATTTGGTGACGATACCTACGGGATGGCGAGCATCGCGCAGGGTTTCCAGGATGCCACGCATCAAGCCCTGTTCGCGTTCAATGGGTTGATAACAATCCGTATTGGTCCCAAGGGCTATCATCCGGCATTCATATTTTGGCTTGGCCAGTTCCTGTTTCAGGGTTTCAACAACATCAGGCTTGCTGAACAATTGTGTTTCAAAATCCAGACCGGGTGACAATCCGGCATAAGCATGGCTGGGCCGGGCATAACAATAGATGCAGCCATGTTCGCACCCTCGATAGGGATTGATCGACTGGTCAAAAGGGATGTCGGGGGAGGTGTTGCGTGAAATGGCTGTGCGGCAAACTTCTTCCGTGACAGTCGTGCGCAAGGGCGGCAATTGCAGATCATCCTCAGAAGCCGCCTGCCAGTCGTTATCTGACCGGTAATCCCATTGTGCGTCCCGGCCCACACGCTGCTGGTTTTCAAAGCGTCCGGTCGGGTTGCTGACCGCACCGCGTCCACGGCGCAGCCGCCTGTCTTCAGCGTCGGGATTGGGCTGCAACCCGGCAAACGGGACCACGTTGTGGTTGACTTTGACCATCCAGACAGCCTAAACCAGTATCAAGAACATAACAAGAACATTATGGTGGGTCGACGGTAGCTTGTGCATGTTTATGATGCCTCCGTATGTCGACTGCCAATAAACTGATCTGCGTAATTCCTGTGCTCAATGGCGCAACGAAATTATCTGCGACCCTCACGTCGCTAGTGGGCGTTGAGGTCATTATTACAGATGGCGGATCAACAGATGAAACAGCGATTGTTGCTGATCAATTCGGTGCAAAGTTTTTGAAAACTGCCAGGGGACGGGGCCAGCAACTCTCGGCTGGTGCTGAGGCTGCCGTTGCTCAAGGCGCCGGCTGGCTGCTTTTTCTGCATGCGGATACTGTCCTGTCTGCTGACTGGATGGCGGAAGCACAGGCTTTTAAGGATGATCCCGACAACAGGAATATGACGGCTGTTTTCACCTTCAGGGTTAATGATCAGGGCCGGGCTGCACAGCGTCTGGAGCGGCTGGTCGACTGGCGAACAAAAGTGCTGGCCTTGCCTTATGGCGATCAGGGATTGTTGATTTCAAAAGATTTTTATTTGAGCCTGGGCGGGTACAAAGCTCTCGAGCTGATGGAAGACGTCGATCTGGTGCGCCGCATTGGCGGTAAACGCTTGCGGGTGTTGAGCGCCACTGCGACGACGAGCGCCGACAAATTCCAAAAAGCCGGTTATCTGCGCCGCTCGATACGAAATCTGACCTGCCTGGGGCTCTTCTTTTCGGGCGTTCCGGTTCGTTGGATCAAACGGATCTACGGCTGAATCATGGCCCTGCAAAAACATCTTGTCATTATGGTAAAAGTCCCACAGATCGGGGCCACCAAAACCCGCTTGGCAGCCGGGATTGGGCCACTGGCAGCGTGGCGCTTTTACCGCAATACAACGACCTCTGTGATCCGCAGGTTAAGTGGCCAGGGTCTGTCCGCAAAATGGAAAATCTGGTTGGCGGTAACGCCGGAGCGACTGGCGGCGGGAACCAGGTTCTGGCCTGCTGAACATGTCCTGATTGAGCAGGGGCGAGGTGACCTGGGACGTCGCATGGCGAAGCCCATGCTGGACTTGCCACCTGGCCCCGTTGTCGTCATTGGCAGTGATGTGCCGAATATTCAGCCGCGCCATATCGATCAGGCCTTTGCTGCCCTTGAGGGAAATGACGTGGTTTTTGGTCCGGCGGACGATGGTGGTTATTGGCTGGTGGGGTTGAAGCGTCGTCCGGTTTTTCCGGGGCGTCTACGGCCTCGATTGTTTGCGTCGGTTCGCTGGTCCACAGAACATGCGCTTGCGGATACCATCGCCCAGCTGGACAACCGCTATCGCGTTGCCAGAATCGATGTTTTATCTGATGTTGATACGGCGGAAGACTTTGAACGCTGGCGCAAGAGCTGACTTCTGCATGTCTAGCTTCGTCCAGCTTGGCCCTCCAGCAAACGATCCATCAATTCGACAAAATTGCAGGGTTTGTGGCGATAATCCAGTTGTGACTGCAGAATGCCATCCCAGGCATCTTTGCAGGCCCCCGGTGAGCCCGGCACCGCAAACAGATATGTGCCATTCGTGACGCCTGCTGTGGCGCGAGACTGGATGGTGGAAACACCAATTTTTTCATAGGACAAAAAGCGGAACATCTCGCCAAAGCCTGGAATGAACTTGTCGTAGATACTCTCGAACGCCTCCGGGGTCACATCACGGCCCGTGACGCCTGTACCACCGGTTGAGATCACCACGTTAATAGCGGCATCAGCAATCCAGCCGTTCAGTTTATCGACAATGCGGTCGATGTCGTCAGTGACAATGGCCCTGTCAGCCAGGTTATGGCCGGCAGCGATCAGGCGGTCCACCAGTATCTGACCTGATTTGTCGTCTTCCAGGGTGCGGCTGTCAGAGACGGTCATGACAGCGATATTAACAGGGACAAAGTCGCGTGGGGCGTTACCGATTTTCGACATTTTGAATAAGGTTCTCTGCTTTTTTAATGTTGGCATCAAGTCCGGTATAGGCGGGCCACTGCCCTGAGGCGATGGCATCCAAAGACGGCGTTGGCTGCCCTAACCGGTCCCGGTAAATCCAGAAATTTCCCAACACGCGACGGATAAAGGTCCGGGTTTCCAGTGAGGGCAGGGACTCAATAAAAAGCAAAGGATCGTTTTTATCCTTGATCTTCCTCATCCATTTACGAAGATTTCCCGGACCACCATTATATGCCGCCGCGATCTTGACCAGGTTGCGGTCCACTCCGTCAGTTTCCATTAAATGACGCAAATATTTCTGCCCCAAAGCCACATTGAATTCTGGTAAAAACAACTGGTTTCGCTTGTGGCCACGTAAACTTCGATCACGGGCGATGAAGCTGGCGGTGCGTGGCATCAATTGCATCAGGCCGCGGGCACCATCAACGCTTTTGGCATTGGGCTTGAAGGCTGATTCCTGGCGCATAAAGGCATAGACCAGGGCCCGATCCAGGGTGAAGCCTTTAAGCGGCTCCCAGGGCGGCAATGGATACAAGGCTGTATCAAAAGCATGGCCTTCGCGGCCCAATACGGCGCGGGCAAGACTGAGTTCAGCCGACGGAATACCAATGTTTGCTGCCAGGCTAAGAACAGCGACGCGGTCTTCTGCCTGCACGGTAGGAAACAAGCGGCGAATTTCTTTTGAGGCCCAACTGACCTGGCCGACTTGTTTCAAGGCCACCGTACGGCTGACGGCAGGATTATTTCGCAGGCGAGTGACGGCCTGTTGGTCCAGCGGCGGGTGGGTCCAGCTGAAGGGGGATTCTGCGCCCAATTGGCGCATGGCTATCTGGCCATAAAAGTTACGTGGGTAAGTCGCCGCCACAGCTAGCAATTTGTTGACGTCTTCCGGCTGGCGACTGGCGAGGGCTGCACGGGCTGCCCAGACGGCACTGGAGGCCACCTGCACATCATTGGCGCGGTGGGAGCGCATCAGGGCTTCGAAATGCCGACGGGCGATAACCGGCTTGCCCAATTGCCAGGCGGCAAGGGCGGCCGACCAGTCAGCCTGGGTGGTCCACTTGCGAGACCGCTTGGCCGCCGGGGCCGCCAGCTTCAAGGCTTGTTCAAGCTGGCCATAGCGGACCATGGTGGCCGTGATCTTGGCCATTATGATGTCGCGCTGGGTCTGGTCTGTATAACGTTTGAATTTCTTTTCAGTCATGTGCTTCAAGGCACGTTTGATCTGGCCTTTGCGCAGATGAACCCGGATATCCCGGTCAAAATGACGCAAGAAATTGCGCCTGTTGCGACTGTTGCCCTTTGTCGGGCGATAGGGCTTGAGATATTTCGCTGCCGCGTAAACGGTTTTACCGGAGCGCACGGGTGCCGGTGGATATTTATGGTTCTTGGGCCGCCGCCGTTTGGCCAACTTGTAGATGGTCGCGGCACCAGGCTCGGCCTTGTATTTGATCATCCAGTCGCGCAGTTGTTTGTAGTTCGATCGCCAGCCCGTGGGATGCATATAGCGCTGATACAACACCCGCCCCATCAGCCGTTTATCATCCAGCTTTTTGATCAGCCGGTCGGCTTTGCGCCATTGCCGCTTTTCCTGCAGGGCAAAAATCTTGCGATACAGCACCACATCATCGGGACTGAGAATGCCAGGCACATAGGACTGTTGCTCAGCAGCGCCAGGTGTTGGTGACGTGGCTGCAACCACTGGCGTAACCAAGGCGACAACGCCCAACCCAATCGCACCCAATAATCCAGCTCGCAGTCCCCTCGAACCACGGCGCGTCAACAGCCCACGATTTATCAAACCAGCCCCTCGAATTACTTATCCTGTCGCAGGCAGCACCGCATGCCACCGCCAATGATTGCCCGCATTTCTACCTGATTGCAGGAATCCCGGCAAGGGAAAGGGTGTCTGAGCAGACTTAATCTCCCGCCAACCGATCCCGGATTGCGCGGATATCTTTCCAGGCTTCACGCTTTAAGGCGGGTTGGCGTAACAGATAAGCCGGGTGGAAGATGGGCATGGTGGGTATTTCCCGTATTTCATCTCCGGCGCCGACCTTGTAGCTGACCCAGCGGCCGCGCAAGCGGGTGATGCCTTCTTTGGTGTCGAGCAGGTTGCTGGCGCTGGTGCCGCCGACCAGGATCAGGACTTTAGGTTTGATCAATTCAATATGGCGGGCGATGAAGGGCAGGCAGCTCATGACTTCGGCTGGGGAAGGTTTGCGGTTGCCGGGCGGGCGCCAGGGCAGGATGTTGGAGATATAGATACTGTCGCGGTCAAGGCCAATGGCA
>Ga0233449_1000398_pt1 | contig 54381 bp, 46 predicted proteins | sample SI_124_October20_FD_183012 | JGI IMG/M metagenome (GOLD analysis project Ga0233449, IMG submission 183012) | Seawater microbial communities from Saanich Inlet, British Columbia, Canada - SI_124_October2016_200_MG | ecosystem: Environmental > Aquatic > Marine > Inlet | place: Canada: British...
TGAAGGTATGTTCTATGTTGTTTCTGGACTTGATTGCGAGGATGATGAGGGAGTATATCGTGGTTATGGTGGAGTTGCAGTTGATGCTGCTGGTGAAGCCGAATTAATGTCATTCGTAAATGGCACGGAAACTTTAGTTTTTATCACCCTTACTAGCAGTGGCTCTTCTGACTATTTCACTTGTAATGATGGCACAACAATTCCTAATGAATGGGTCAATGATGGTTATGAAGACTGCGCTGATGGCGAAGATGAAGATGGCGGCGGCGGTGATTATTTCACTTGTAATGATGGCACAACAATTCCTAATGAATGGGTCAATGACGGCTATGAAGACTGCCCAGACGGCGAAGATGAAAATGGCAGTGGTGGTGAAATGACCTTCGTCTGTGGCAATGGTGAAGAGATTCCATTTGACTGGGTCAATGACGGCGAAGAAGATTGTGCCGATGGTAGTGACGAGCCTCAGGATTTCGACGGCGATGGAGTTATAGACAACTGGTTTAATTGCATGGATGGCTCCAATATTTCAATGGACTTGGTCAATAATAACGAATATAACTGCCCAGACGGCGATGATGAAGGTGTGCAAGAAGCAGAAGATGACATGGATTGTGCTGAATCAGGCCTCCAAATGTCATTGCATTATGATGCTGCAGGTGACATATACTTTGAGATGACCATGGACTGTGCATTTAGTCAAGAAGATTCTGATGATATGCGTGCAATGTATGACTCGTACTTTGGCGATGGTGATGGAATTCTTAACGAATCTGAGGCTGCCATGTTAATTGAGATGATGACGGATTCGGAAGAAGATGACGAAGATGACAACACAAGTGGAGAAGATGGTGACGGTGAGAATTGGACCATTGATGGAATATCGGTTGAAATGACCGAAGGTGATGGAGGAATCTGGGATAATCTAGCAGATCCATCCGTACCAATTTCAATGTCTATTACAATGACAACAGATTCAATCGCTGATGATGGGACTGGAACTCACACTGTAATGTTCGTTTCAAATCCTGATGATGTTGATGATGGCGATGACTCTGGAGAATGTACCTCTGGGAGTGTAGTATCCAATAGTGATTTTGCACCAATTTCAATAGTCTTTACTCCAGCAACTCAATGGACAATTGGAGATATGGGAGACCATTTCGATTTCGATGAAAATCCTTCTACAACTGGAGAATGTAATGCTGATGGACCAGAATCTGCGACCATAGTATTTGAATCAGTGGAAGAAGTAGTAGTAGAACCTGTTGACACAGAACCAACTTGTGCATACTCTTGGACTGCTGCTACCGATACCTCTTGGGAGTCTGAATCTGGAATCACATTGGGCCCCGATGGCGATGTCAACATGACCTTTGTACCTGGCAGTTACATGATTGCCGTTCAATGCACAGATGCTGAAAATGATGTAGTCAATGCATCTTGGGCAACAGCCGATGGAACTCTAAGTGCTTCTGAAACTGGAAGTGGAACTGTCTTTGGATGGGTTCAATTCACTATCCCTGAAGGAATTACTGGAACAATGGAAGTTGAATACGCATGGGACTCCACAACTTTCGGAAGTGACGGAACATTCACTTTTGATTTTGCAAGTAATGAAACAGCAGCACCTGGTGCAGCACCTTCTGGAACCGGCGGCGGAATCCCTGGATTCACCAGCGTCCTAACGGTATCCGCACTACTTGGTGCAGCGATGATTTTGGCCCGCCGTAAGGACTGAACTCAGAACTGCGATTGATGCTCCGACAATACAATAAGCAAATCTTATTGATATTGTTGAGCAAAAGGAGAAATCATTGAACTTGTTCGTTGCATGATGGTCTCGCGGTATATCCATAAATGATATGCCGGTCGCACAACTATCCGACCCTTTAGGGTCGAGGAGCGAGTCACATGCCAAACATCGTAGTTCTAGTAAAAAGAGTGCCCGATACAAATGCAAAAATCACAGTAAGCGGAGGAAGTTTAGACCTCTCTGCGGTAAAATTTGTAATCAGTCCATTTGATGAATACGCTATCGAGGCAGCCCTACGCCACAAAGAGGCCAATGGCGGTACTGTCACCGCTCTAACACTTGGAAGTGATGCCTGCGATAAGGTTCTCAAAGATGCAAAGGCACTTGGAGTTGACAACCTCGTTCGCCTATGGAACCAAGGGTGGGAAAACCTAGATTCCAATGGAGTTCAATCTGCACTTGCAAGCGCTATTGGAGATTTGGGTTCAGATGTCGTCTATTGTGGCAAGTCTGCAGCAGACTCAAACGCTGGCTCAACAGGACCAGGTGTGGCAGAAAGACTTGGATGGACAAGTGTATCCAATGCATCAGCAGTTAGTTTTGAAGAGGCAGGCGTAGAAGCCATGATCCCCACATCATCAGGCCAAGCAAGAGTTGGACTCAACTTCCCTTGCGTAGTCTCTATGGACAAAGGAGAAATGGAACCGCGCCGCCCTAATGTGCGTGGAATCATGATGGCAAAGCGCGCCGTTGTTGAAGTGATTTCAGCAGAAGCACCAACTCCAACCGTCAATGTTGTTCGTTATAGTCCTCCTGCAGAGAAGCCGCCTGGTAAGACCTATGAGGGCGCAGGAAATGTACCCACTGTCGTTCAAGCCCTCCGAAATGAGGCAGGTGTAATTTGAGGTGAGAATATGAGTAACGTAATTATTGCTGAAACAAAAAATAGTCAACTTCACCCAAGTACTGCTGAACTGGTTACTGCCGCAAATTCCCTTGGTGGCGGAGTCACAATCGTTATTCCGTCAACTTCCGACTCTGCTTCAACCGCAGCATCCTCAATAATGGGTGTTGACAAGGTAATTGCAGTAGTTGCTGACTGTTTTTCATCCTATGATGCATCGAGTTGGGCTGCTGCAATCGATGCAGTTGCACCTGCTGGAAATCTAATCCTTACTGCGTCAAATGATAGCAAGGACCTTGGTGCAAGAATCGCTGCTCGTCGTGGCTTGTCCATTGTACAAAATGTTGTATCAATAGATAATGGTGAATTAACTTCTCCTGTTTATTCCGGCAAGGCTCTCGAAACAGTGAGCCTAAACGGAAATGCAGTTGTGACAATCCGAGCAAATACTTTTGCTGCTGCTGGCGAAGGAGGTTCAGCAGAATCATCTGTTGTCAACCAAAGTGCTGATGTCGGTTGTGCGGTTAGAGAAATGATCGCCAAAGCAAGTGCAAGACTAGATGTTTCAGAAGCAAATATCATCATTTCTGGAGGAAGAGGGATGGGTGGACCTGAAAACTTCGCACAACTCGAATCAATCGCAGATGTCCTAGGTGCCGCAGTCGGTGCATCTCGCGCTGCTGTTGACGCGTGGGATGGAATCGGGCATGGAATGCAAGTCGGACAAACTGGAAAGACAGTTAACCCGAGCCTATACATTGCTGTTGGGATTTCTGGCGCCATTCAACATTTGGCTGGAATGCGCTCCTCAAAGTATATCGTTGCGATAAACAAGGATGCAGAAGCACCAATTTTCCAGCATGCAGATTATGGAATTGTTGCAACATGGGAAGAAGTTTTGCCAAGTCTTAAGGCAGAACTTGAGTCACTCCTAAACTAATCAAACCTCCCCCCTCTCTTGACTATGTCAAATAGGGATTAGTCTGTTTTTCACGCCCAATTGTCGTAGTTGGTCCGTGACCGGGGTAAACGATTGTATTGTCGGGCAAAGTTAGCAACTGTTCCTCAATACTTTTTTTGAGAAGCGGCCAAGAACCACCTGAATTTGGCAAGTCGGTTCGGCCAACCCCTCCGGCAAATAACACATCTCCAACAAATGCATGCTTCACTTCCTCACCCTCAATGATTAGGCAAACACTACCTAGACTGTGCCCTGGTGAATGCCTCACTTCAACTGCAAGTCCATCAAAATCATATGTAACTCCATGCTCAAGTAAGTCAGTTGGTAGTGCTGGTTCAGGCACCGAAAAACCCCATCTTGCTGCCGATTGACGAACGAACGCCTGAAGTTCATGGTCACCCTTATGCAACCAGAAAGGAACATCCCAAGTTCTCATCAATACTGGAATCTGCCCCGAATGGTCAAAATGCGCATGGGTGTTGACAAAGGCTACTACCCGGCGCTTTGCAAATCCTTGCTCTTCGGATTCTGCAAGGTTAGTAGGTCCATTACTGTCATCAGGTCCAAGTCCATCCCAATTCTCAACCCAATTTATTAGACGCTCGGGTTCATCTCCACCATCGATGACAATAGTCGCTCCATTATCACATCTAGTCACAATGCTGCAACGCATTTGTAACGGTCCTACTAGAAATTCTTCAACCCATATTTTCATTTATTCAACTCCAGTTTTCATAGCGTACGGATAGCGAAAGGGGAAATGAGGTTTGATTTTGACTGCATTATTCTACAATGATGAAAGTAGTATCGGTTGTCCAAACACCTTCATCATCCAACACACTTAACTCGAAACGATGCCGCCCGAGAGGCAACTTAACCCTTATCTTTGATTGGGTTCCAATCACTCTTCCTCGGCTATCTCTCCATGCCCATTCAACAACCCTTTCGTGCGGGTCAAAAGTCGCACTACCGTCAAGTAAGGCAGTAGTTACTTCATTATCTTCAGCAACTAACATCTGCTCTTCTCCGGCATCGGCATAAGGTGCTAATTGAGCCGATTCAACATCCTCACTAAGACTCGCCATTAGTTCTTCATCAGAAGTTGCAAGTAAAGTTGGCTCCTCATTTCCTACAATAGTCCCATCCTCTTCATCGTCATTCATCAAGGCAGAAAGCAAATCATCCCTTGAGTCATGTGAGTTTGAATTTTGAGAATTATCTGCAAACTTGGCCTGCTCCTCCTCTGTCAATAGACCTGTAAAATCATCGCTACTAGTTGATTTCGCATCATAAGTGCCAGCATCACTGCTCACCTTTTCCTGCATTTCAGGAGGTATTTCTGCAATCCATGAATCCTCTTCATCGGGCAATTCTTCACGCCAAGAAATATCGCTATTTAAATCAAATAATAGACTTGGCTCATCTACGGTGTAGTCGTTTCGATCTTCACCTGCAAGCAATAATTTTGTCCCAGTGTCATTAATTGCAACATATTCAATAATTCCACTATGCTCAATTTGCCAAATCGCCTCTCTACTTTCATCATCACTCAAGCCAATTTCTTTTTGCCGACGGATTTCATGAATATCCCAATCATTAGAATGACGAGAAGTGCTAATTGCACTCTCGGCAATATTTGTCTTAATTCGGTGGAGGTAAAACCAACTTCCTACTAATAAGTCGTCGCCAACCGCAGCAATAGAAGTAATTGCATACTCAAATTTCCACAATTCCAAACTCGTGTTTTCCATTTGTATTGAGAAAACTCCGCCTTCACTTGTTCCAGCCACTAAGCCATTTTTGCCATCACATAATGCAGTGCAACGACTTCGCAATCCGGCTTTTCCGAGCATTTGGCCCAAAGGGTTCCACCATTCCACTTCAACCTCATCCTCATTTTGTGCGACCATTCCGACAGCTTCCCTTGCGAGGACTAAATTGCCTGAATTATCAAAAATACATGCAGTAATGTGCTCGCCCTTATCGCACCTAGAATGGCGCTCATACGAGGTATTTCCGCGTTGGTCAATGACTCGTACTTGAGCATCATCAAGGAGTAAAGCGATACTTCCTGAATTTGCTGCTACGAAAATGGCAATGCAGCCGGTATTGGAAAGTTGTCGACGTAAATTACCGCTTGACTCAATGAGAAATACCTCACCCGCACCTGATAAACAGACGCATAGCCCTCTCATGACTGCTAAATCTTCAACTCCACCGGGGATTTCATATTCCCAAAGAAGTTCACCAGACGGGGAAAAATAATGTACGTTTTCTTCTACTGAACCTACTACATATCCTCCTTCAGGAGAGGAGTTGAGATGGGTTGCGCGGCCACTAATGGCAGTTTGTTTGAGCAAAACTCCAGAATCGTCGTAAAAATTTATTGTGCCATCAGTGCCTATTATTGCGAAGCCCTTTTCATCTACTGAAAAGGCAAGCCCATTGACTCTTGAAGAAGATTCAATAATTGCGAGGGGCTCAATTGTAAAGGGCACTATTACAAGCCTGCATGGCTCATCATTTCACGCTATCCGCTCGGCGACTCACTTTACTTGCTGAAAAAAGTGATACTACTCGTCAATCCATGCTAGAAGAGTTTTCCCATCAGCACTAGGATTGGGATAGACACTTGGCTCGCGCACATGCTTAGCCAATACGCTCAACTCATCATCAGTCCAACCGCATAAGGGGTCAAGGTTGCACAGAGGAGTGTACTTTCTGCCTTCAACTGGCGGATTTGCGGCAACCACTTCAGCAAAATCCATCCCAATCGCCCCCCATAAACTCGCTTTATTTCGTCCCGGCCCTGAACTAGCCTTGTTGGCCTTTTCAGCACTTTCAACAGTTGGATCCCATTTGGCTAATATTGCCAATAAATCCTGATTTGAACCGTCTTGGGGAATTATTCGACATCCTCGTCTCATCAGTTGCCATGCGCCAAGCATGTCTTTTTCACTTATTATTCTCGCCAATACTTTTCCTTGCACCCCATGAGGAAGTCCACCAGGACACTTGATTCTATCACCTAATAACCATGCCTTGCTATTTGTGAGATTTACTACAACCGGAGATTCGGGGTTACTCAAGTTAACCGAGAGGGTTTCGTCTTTTTGTAGCATAAAATGCCCCACTGCACCTGAAAATTCCTGACTGGAATATTTTCCCTTCGGCCCACTTCTCTTGGTTCTGACGCCGAAAGTTCGCTTTTCTCCAACTCGCGAATCATGTTGTAGGGCCAAATCTGCGATTGCTTCTGGGTCGGCAGCACAAGGACGGGCAGGATCAGCTGCAACAAGGCCAAAGCAATGACGTAATACATCCTCTACAACTTCACTGCTTGAATGAGAAACAGCAGCAATATGAGTCCCTGATTTCTCAAGGATTAAATCAATGTCGGCTTGAATCGCTAAATCTTCTAAACTTCGTTCCAGCACTCGTTGAAAATGTTGGCGAACCGGCCTTGACTTGATTGATAATTCACCGAAGCGAAGGAGCCAGAATTTTGCGCCTTTTGACATCGGAGTCACCGTTTTTGAATTATTGAAGAAGATTATTGTGAAGTTTGCTGGAAGATGGAGGAGGGCGGGGGGTGGGCAATACATTGGGTGGGCGATTAGGCTTCATTGTGTATCTCAATTATTTCGTCACCCATGTCTATACCCTGCTTTGCATCATCATGTCTTGCCAACTCCAATTCAGCCAGATAATCTGCAGTCACATCACCAGTAACATAATTTCCATCAAAACAAGAAGAATCAAATCTACTTGGAGGGTTTTCGCCAATGCTACAGGCCTCAACCAAATCTTCAATAGTTTGGTAGAACATTTTATCGCATCCAATTTGCTCAGCAATCTCGGCATTTGTTCTACCGGTTGCAATTAATTCAGAGGCAGCAGGCATATCAATTCCATACACATTTGGATTACAAACAGGAGGGGCTGCTGAGGCGAAATAGACCGTCTTTGCACCAGCGTCTCTTGACATCTCAATGATTTTCTTAGAGGTGTTGCCACGAACTATAGAATCATCTACTAAGAGCACATTGCGGCCTTCAAATTCCTTTGGCATTACATTGAGTTTTTTACGAACAGAATCCTTTCTTATCTCTTGCCCAGGCATAATGAATGTTCTTCCGACATAGCGATTCTTGACAAATCCCTCGCGATAGGAGACTCCTAAACGCTCAGCGAGGGCAAGTGCCGATATCCGTCCACTATCGGGAATTGGAATGACAACATCAATTTCATGATTGGGGGTTTCGGCAATAATCCGTTCTGCAAGAGCAATCCCCATATTTCGCCGAGCCTCGTGAACGGAAATACCATCAATGATAGAATCTGGGCGAGCAAAATATACGTACTCAAAAATACATGGACTGTGGACCTTTTCTTCAGCACAAACTCGAGTAAATAGTTCACCACCAGTAGTAATAAATGCTGCTTCACCAGGAAGAATATCTCTCACAATATCAAAACCAAGAGTAATAAGTGCAACAGATTCTGACGCCATACACCATTCCTCGCGTCCTGAAGCGCCGATTCTTCGACCCAAAATGAGAGGGCGTATGCCGTTTGGGTCGCGGAAACCCAATACTCCGAATCCGGATATCATGGCCACTATCGCATAACTACCGTTACATTCTTCATACACTGCACCTACCGAGGAAAAAATATCCTCAATGTCCAAATGAGACTCGCCATCAATGTTTAACCTCTTTTTGTTGGATAGATGAGCGGCAAAAATATTGAGCAATGCTTCCGAGTCACTTGATGTGTTTTGGTGTCGGCCGATTAGAGTCAAGTGTTCCTTCAATTGTTCGGCATTGGTAAGGTTTCCATTATGCGCTAATGTAATCCCATATGGAGAATTAACATAGAATGGCTGAGATTCTGCTCTGCTTGATGTCCCGGCAGTAGGATAGCGCACATGGCCAATTCCCATATGCCCTACAAGCGACTTCATGTGTCGCTTGTAAAATACATCTGTTACCAATCCACTAGACTTACGCATACGAAAGCGCTTGCCGTCGCAGGTAACGATTCCTGCAGCATCTTGACCCCTATGTTGTAGTACCAAAAGACCATCATAAAGATCCTGATTCACAGGCGTTTCATAATTCGCAACGATTCCTAGAATGCCGCACATAAGTAGTCCCCTATCAGAATGGTTGGCTCAGAGGCCTTTGAACTTTGACGAGCAAAACTCGTCGAACTGACCTCACTCCTTTGTTGCGACGACAGTCCCGCCGCCATTATCAACACACTTTTCCACTTCGGAGATTACAGTCTCCCAAGTTTCCAATGCAAGTTCAAAATCTGGCGCAGTAAGTTCAACGCGGTAATTGGGTGCACCATTATAAAAACACTCAACTTGGACTTCAAGTTCCTCATTAGCATGAGATTCTGCGACAAGAAGTGCCTTACGTATAGTTTCAACGCCTTCTTCACCACCTACTTCAATCTCAAAGTTGCCGCGGAATACTACAAATGCTGGGATAATATTCTCAATGGCGATTTCAATGAAAATTTTCACCCAATCTCCCTCAAACTCTAGTTCGCTGAGGGCGGTTTCATCTCTGGCGCTATCTTCAAAAGAGCCGAATAGAGTACCGAAAGCATCGGTTAGTTCAGCGCCAATTTCTTCTCGCTTTGCATCATCCCAACCAGCTTTTTCTCCGACGAATTTTAGCAACTCTGTTGCTCTTTGTTCATTCTTCCAAGCATCAAGAGTTTCCCTACGACGTTCTTCACTAACACTCTTCAATGATAATTCAAGGCTACGTCCATCGCGGCGAGTGCGGAGAACTTTACAGACAAGACGTTGCCCTTTACGCACAAAGCCACGTACATTTTTTACCCAACCACTGGCGATTTCTCCAATGAAAATGAAACCAGTAATATCTTCATATGTGTCTAAACTAACGTAGGCACCGTTGGTTTTTACTTCAGTAACAGTACATACCACGAGGCTACCTTCGGAAGGTGAACCTTGATTTGCCATTATTAGAGCCCCGTTCATTCAAGGGTTTCGACTACTTTGCAACCGATCAATTTTGCTCGGCCAGAGGAAGGTGAAGTTAGAGTTCGACTGCAAACATTACAGGCGATCACAGTTGTTGAGCGGGCGAAAATAGTAGTTTCATTGCCGCAATCGTTACAAGATACTTGAATAAATGTCATATTTTTCAACTCCCAAATCACTTATCCTGTAGTTCGAATTTCTTTGCACGCTGGCAAGGAGCATAATGTGCCTTGCCGGTTTCTGTGCAACGGAAAAGAATGTTTACTCGCTTTGTAGGCTTCTCTCTGCCTTCGGGCTTTGGACGCGGGAAACCACGGTATCCTGCAGTAACACGGCGGAATCTTCTCTGACCCCACTTTAATTCACTGGCGCGTCGCTTCTTGACACGCTCAATGGTATGCATGGTGTGCTTACCAGCACTGGGACTATATCGCTTGACTTTGCGCGGCATCTTGACCATAACATCACCTCTAAGTAACTCGCCGACAAAAGCCCCGTATATAGCGATGACGGACACCATCGGCAACTGATAATGAGGGAATAATCGCCTGAATGATTGCTGCTGGCGGCGAATCTTCTTCAACCATGCCCCTCTACATCGTATTATGGAAGCATGGATTTCGGCATTATTGTGGTATTGGTTTCCCTTCGCACTTGTGCCTTTAGGCATCTGGTTATCGCTTGCGCGTGGTAATGAAAAATTACAGAAAATCGGGATGCCGCTTGCAGTCCTTGGAATTATTTTTGTCATGGCTTCACCTTGGACTGCCCCTGAATCCGACTCAAGCGCCAGCGGACATCTTTTGCTTTCAATTGCAGGTCCAGTATTACTTCTTGCCTGGGGTTGCTTTCTCGCAATTTTTGGAGGACAAGTACCAGTTGGTAGATTACCGCCAGTAGCAAGAAAGGGAGGATATGTCGCAATAGTAATAGGAATATGTTGGCTCGCATTCATGCATTACGAAGCACCACCTATTTGGAGAGAAGACATTAACCCATATTGGGGCACCTGGTGGGCAGTATTTATTCTCTCAGCCATTATGTCAAGTGGATTATTAGCCCAGATGGCACATACAATTGGAAATATGCGAACAAAAGAAACAATACTGATGGTGGGCATCTGCTTAAGTTTTGTTTTACTTGGGCTGATTTATTTCATGCTAGTCGATACAAATGCAATTAGTGCTGAACAATTTCGCACTGATATTTGGCTTGCAGGTGCGGATCTATTTGGTACTGTAATAGGGGGGCTCCTCGCAATAGCCATCTTTGCCATTGTAATCACCATGTATGAAAGAAATTTGCCGGAACCGGCAAAAACAAACCCCTTGAGTATTACGGAAAAAGAAAGAGTTACTGAAATTCTAAAGGACATAGTAGGGGGTGAGAAAGATGAATGAAAAGGGCCATTCTCTCGCACAGTTGCTTGTTATTCCTTTGTTATTATTATCAGTAATGTTGATTTTTGACCTCATACTAGGTCTTGGCGAAGTCAGTACTGCTTTCAAGAGATTTGCAAATGCATTACTTACATCCTACACCCTTGGGTCTGGCGCCATGTTGGGGGCCATGTTCTTCTATGCAGATAGTAGAAACAAGCCTTTATCACCACTAATAGGGATGTTATTCGCCACATTCTTAGGTGCAGTTTTGATGCTATTTGCGCTGTCATATAGTGACTTGTTGCTTGAAGGGAATGGTTCAATGCAAGCACAATTCTTCTCAAATGTGGTGCACCTATTGGTTGTAACATCAGCAATATGCGCGGCCTTTGGCCTAAATGCAGGATTATTGATGTCCTTTATCTCTGGCCAGCCGCCACGAACTATGCCTTGGGATGATGAGGAAGAGTAAGAGAGGCACACTCGCCAATAATAGTAACTCTAAACCCCCACTCCTACCAGCGCCCTTGGGACTATTCAAGGGAAAATGAGTATGTTCAACCACCGGATGAAACTGTAATTAATTCAAGCCTCACATCTTCTTTGATGATGGTGTTTTGCGGCACAACAGTTCCTTCAAAAACTGCAAGTACAGTTGAAGGGTGGATTGGAGTTTTGGCCAAAGCATCAGCGATACTCATGCGTTCCTTTCCATCAACCACAATCTCTTCCCCCTCGGACAAAAAGGTGATTCGCATGTCCCTGCGTCGCCCATCATCCTTATGACAACCGCGCCGTCGCCAACTCGCAGCCGAGATCGCATAGCCCGGTATCGCGGTGGATTCGAAATCCACTGTCTTTTGACGCGGGGGTTCAAATCCCTCTCTCGGCGCTCAAATCATCACCTAGCATAGCCGAGAGATGGGCTGACAATTTGGCGACAATAGTAAACTGAATAATATCAATTTCCGAAAGAAATACTAATCACTCAGCAAAAAACTCAAGAACCGTCTCGTCAGGACTCGCCATCCGAGGGATTAGATGTTCAGCAAGGGCGGCGCCGAAATGAAGCAATGGAGGAAGTTGTTGGAAGACAATTGTACCGAGCAAATACATATGCATGCTACAGAGGCTGATTGTATTTCGTCCATCACAATACCATTTGCAATTGTAGAAGAATACCCTGATTTACAATATTCATTGAGTGAAGAACCACTGAAAACGATGGCTGCAGGAGATGAAGTATTATTCAACATGATAGAGGATTTAAATGGCTCACTACGTGCCAGAATTAGGGTAATTGGATTGCCAGATACATACGCAATAGAAATAAATTCTCTTAGAACAAGAGACCGAAATAGGCTGCTACGTATTGATGTAAATGTTCTCGATATCAATCATAACACGGGATGGATAAAGAAAATAGATTGGCATTGTCTTGAGTGCAGAGCGGTAAATCATACCCCTCAAAATTTCCTCAAGAATCGAAGAAAGCCTTGGAAATGCTGCGATTGCGGAAAAATAAGAAATCGTTCTACTGACTTCGCACTTGATTCGGAATCAACATCTTATGAAGATTGTCAGCAAATACTCATTGTAGATGCAAACGAAGAAAATGAGGGGCGACGAAGAGTAATTGATGCTTGGCTATTTGATGAACTCGTAGGTTCAGTACAAAAAGGAGATGTCATTAGAATAAATGCGAGGCTACGCCTCGCATCGACTCATCCAAGCGGAGATTTTGATGCAACCACTTTGCGCACATTTCAGTTGCAAATTGAGTCATATGAAATGTTGGAGCCACACGAATTTGATGTTGAAGAGCAAGAAAATGGCGAAGATGAATAGTTAAAGGAATGCAACTCAAAATACTTTCCTGAGGCGGAATGGGTATTGAATACTTATTCCCAGCATCAATAATGCGCTGGCCTCATTGACTGAAATATTTGCTTCAAGCGGTTCTTGTAAATGCTTGAATACCAGTGATATGTCGGCCGATAATCAAGTTATGTATGTCATGGGTGCCTTCGTAAGTCTTTACTGACTCAAGGTTTGCCATATGCCTCATTATGCAATATTCGTCTAAAATACCATTCGCTCCATGCATGTCTCTTGCCATTCGAGCAATGTCTAAAGCAATGTCAACATTGTTCATCTTAGCCAAGGAAATTTGCTCAGGGAACCATGTCCCATCATCCTTCTTCTTACCTAAGTGATATGAAAGCAACTGAGCCTTTGTGATTTCTCTAAGCATCCAAGACAACTTGTTTTGCACAAGTTGATAGGCTGCGATAGGCTGGTCAAATTGGATACGCGACAAGGCATATTCCTTTGCCGAATGGAAGCAAGCCTGAGCAGCGCCAATCGCTCCCCAAGAAATCCCATATCGTGCATTATTGAGACATGAAAACGGACCGCGTAGGCCCTTTATGTCGGGGAAAATACGGTCTTTAGGAATCTTACAATCTTGGAAAACTAACTCACTCGTTACGCTGGCTCGGAGGGAGTACTTGCCCTTCATTTCAGGAGCAGAAAATCCTTCATCTCCCTTCTCAACAATGAATCCTCGGATAACTCCATCTAACTTAGCCCAAACCACAGCAATGTCTGCCAAAGTACCGTTCGTGATCCACATTTTTGCCCCGTTTAGCAAGAAGTGATCACCCATATCTTCGGCTTTTGTAATCATATCTCCTGGATTTGAACCATAATCTGGTTCGGTTAATCCGAAGCAACCGATCCATTCGCCTGAAGCCATTTTTGGCAAGTATTTGTTCTTTTGTTCCTCGCTTCCAAAATCCCATATTGGGTACATTGCGAGCGAACCCTGAACACTAGCAAAAGATCGTAGACCACTATCGCCGCGTTCTAACTCTTGGCAAATTACACCATACGCCACATAAGATAATCCTGGACATCCATATCCTTCAAGGGGTGCGCCTAATACTCCCATTTCACCTAATGCGACTCGCCATTCATCGGGGAAAACACCGTCGCTACATGCCTTTTCTATATTTGGGAGTACTTCATCTTCCACCCAATCGCGAACCATATCTCGAACCATTAGTTCCTCTTCTGTTAATAGAGAGTCAACATCATAAAAATCTAGACCTTCGTAGGGCATATAGACACCTTCAACTCGTTCCAAAAGCCTGCACCACATAAACCCCTCCTTCATCATCCCTGCTCAAGGGAAAGACATCGAATACCGCATTACAAATTATCGATTGCCAATAATATCGGATACTGCATCCAATTTCTCAGGATTGGTCTCAAAGAATCCTGCCAAGTCAGCAAGCCCTGCAGAAATAGCATCTGCTACAGCAAATTTGGCATCAAGAGGATGCAGGGTAGAATCGGCAACTGCTTCTTTGAATGCCTGCAAATCTGTCCATGTTGAAGGCTCGCCATACTCAGGGTTTGGAGTCACAACAATTTCACCAAATTCAGGCAAAATAATATGCTCAATTAATTCATAAACTGGTGAATCGCTTTGTTCTGGGTCCAAGTATGCCTTTCGCATTTTTTTGCGCAATTTCTTAGGAGTATCATGAAGTAGAATTGCACCAGAAGGGTCTGACTTTGACATTTTGTGGTCAAAAGATTCCATTCTTGCACCCGTAGTTTTTAATCCTGAAATGATTGAAGTGTGAACACAAGTAGCCTTATGCCACCCCCATTTATCGGCAGAGTCTCGCATATACATGTGAGCCTTTCGTTGGTCCATCCCACCGATTGCAATATCAATATTCATCTCAAAAATATCTGCTGCTTGCATTGCTGGATAGAAAAATTTAGACAAATCACCATCCGAGGAATCTTCATCTCTCCCCATGATTGAAAAAGTTCGGCGAACTCGTTGCAAACTCATATTCTTTGAACAACGTAATACGCGAGCCCAATATTCGCCACTATCCATTATCTCACTAGCATAAATGAAGCGCAGTTGACCTTCACCTTCACCTTCGTCGGGATTACCCAGTAATACGCGAAATGTATCTTCCATGTATGACGCAGTAGTTTGAATCTTTTCCATATCGCCTCCGAATTTATCATTGACCCAAGCGTGCCAATCGGCTAAGAAAATCAAAACATTTACTCCACTATCAAGCATTCGACGTAGGGCTAAAGAAAGGACTTTCCATCCGATGTGGGCCTTTCCACTGGGCTCAAAACCAACATAACAACGTAGGATTCCATCTCCTCCGGCCGAAGTTGATTCATCCATGCATTTTACGAGGTAGTTTATTCCCACTACTTCTTGAACGTCGCCAATCATCCATGCTAAGCGGCGACGGTTTTCAGAAGAAAGAAACTCAATGTCGGGATTTGCTTGCAGATAAGGAGTCAATGCTGCGGAAATTTCCTCATCAGCCATGTCCCCTATCTGTCTCATTTCATCACCATTTATTGTTTGTATAGGAAAGTGCTGTCAAAGAAATATCTCACTTGAACTCAACTAATTTGCTCAGTTTCTCTGAAAGTGACATTGCACGAGTGAAATTACCTTCATCTAATTTCTCCTCAATTTGAACAATGAATTCATTCGCTTGCACCTTCATTTCATCGGTTATCTTGGTTGAAATACTCATTAATTTCCGTGCCATTTTGACATTCGTTCTTGCCTTTCCGGCTTTTTTCCCATCTTCTTTAGCCTTATCTCCACGCTGCTTTGAATTATATCCAGTAGCTGAATCAAGGAATGCTGAAAATGCAGCGCGGCTTGACAATGCTGCCTCTCTACCACCGTCAGCAGAAAGAAAATCAGAAAGGTCTGCGCCTTTCAATTGTTCAACATCAACTACCAATTTTCCTTCTTTATTGTACGAAGCATCCAATTTGGTCATGATCCCCTTGGTGGCTACAAAGCCGCCTTCTGCATCGGCAACAACATTATCAAAATGCTTTGCTCCAAGTTGCGCTAGCCCTCCTGGTCCCAAGTCTTTGATTACGCCGCGCTTAACATAGTATTGCTCCATAAGCCACCCGAATCATAGCCCATCCATAAGTGCTACCCAAACAATAATTGTAAAATCGGGCAAGAAAGGGCAAGATAGGGTAGTCATATTTCATCCGAAATTGAAGCAAAGGTCAATTCAGAAGATAATTCGCCTGAAAATATTTGTCTCCACTCATTTCTTTTTCCTCCTTCAATATTCCTCGCCGCTTCTCTTTTTGAAGTCTATTTCACCAACCGAGGTTGCCTTACCATTGGCCGAATGCCTGCACATCCGTCACATTTCTCCATCATTACCCTTGAAATGGAATGCGCAGTGCGCCAACTATGCGCCGAAGCCTCGTTGCCTTGATGCTGATTACCCTAATGCTGAGCCTTTCGCTGGCTAGTGCCGCATCAAGTACTGTTGATGTGAAATCAGAAGGAAGAATTACTGTCGAAGCATTGGGTCTTGAAACTGCTGAAACAAATCCTCTCGGCGACCACCTGCTTATTGCCGGAGCCGATGGGTTTGTCCGAATTATTAGTGCCAATTCTCCAACTGACGCTTCAACTGCCGTAGAACTGCAGCACAGCAACACAAACACCCTTAGAGACATTACTTGGCACCCCGCTGGAAATACCGCACTCATCGCCGGCGATTCAGGGACTGTTCTTCGCTATTCACATGAAGATTATGCCCTAACTACCGTCAGCGGAACCGGTGCACTCGAATCTTCAGACATTTCTGCAATAGATTGGCGCCTCAACGGTGATTATGCTTACCTTGGCTCTGCCTCAGGCGTAATCTATAGATACAGTAGTTCCGAAGGATTTACCTTACTTGACATGAGTGCAAATAGTGCCGTTTCAGCAATTGAATGCCACGAACAATTGCAACTTTGTTTAGCCACTACCCTATCTGATGGAATTGCAATTATTGACCGCGACCATGATGTTTCTTGGCTCGGAAGTTCAGGCGACACATGGGTGGATGTTGACTGCCCAGATGTTGATTTGAATGAATGTGTAGCAATTGCTAGTGGACGACGAATAAGTGCTATCATCCTAAATGAGCAAACGCCCGCTTCAACTAGCATTGAAAGCCCAGTAATTGTTGGAGAATTGGGTGGAGAATTCGTTAGTATTTCAATAATGGATGATCATACAGTTATTATTGAAATGGCTCCTTTTGCCCTAATCAAATTTGAAATGGACGGGCAAAAGGCATACCAAGTACTTGAGCATGCGACGGTTAGTGAAGCCAGCTCAACACTTGCCGGCACTAGTTTAGTGGCAACTTGGGGAGATGATGATACACATGGATTCATGATTTCAAGCGACGGTACTGTTTCCTCCTTCGCACCACCGGCAGTGGAAGACGATGTATTGATGTTCAAAGCAATTGGAGTTATGGTAATGATTGCAGTACCAGGTACTATTCTCGGATTGATTTATATGAATAGTAAGACATTGCAAGGATGGTACCACGGACGAAGAAACGCAAAGCGAGAAGCAAAAAAGCAAGCCGAACTTGATGAAATTAAGGCTCAGAAGGTTGCCGAGAGGGCTGCCAAAAACAAGAAATAATCACTCGCTATTGTGCGAGGCTACCCTCGCAAGAAAGTTTGTTGTCATTCAGTAGAGTGAAGCAACAACACTATGGAATCTCATCAAAGAGATATCCATCTTCCCATTTCTTCTCACCCAAAGCAACTTCCAACTCGTATGGAGTCAGCATGGGTTTGTCATAGCGTACGGAGTCATCAATAGCAATGCGAGGGCAAGCGGTATTGACAAAGGCGTCAACTGGGTAGAAGTCAATGAGGTCGGGGCCAACATGCTCCAATGCCAAGAGATAGCCCTTTTTACCATGCTTTTCTAGCATCCGTTTCATTTTCAAAGCAAGAGTACGGCGCATTTGCCCTGGCTTTTCACCGATCAATATTCCGTAACTTTTCGCATCTTGGATTGCCATTATTAGACCGAAGCGTTGGCGTAATATCCGTTCTATTCGCTCCAAAGACATTTCGCCAGCCTCGTTAATGTATGGGTCAAGAAGGGCAAGAGGTTTGCCGGTGTGTAATACTAAACCAATTGGGTGAAAGTCTCCACTACCCAAAAAGAGATAGTGGCCAATACTTGAGTCGTCACCAGAATAATTGCATCCCAAAACTTGCCCAGGGAAACTCAGACGTTCACCTCCAATGGGAATTGTCACCTCAAATCCGGCTTTCTCAAGTCGGGCTTTGAAGGTCGGTAACATGTGGAGATGTTGGATTGAACCGACTAGGCCCAATTTATTGCCAGTCAGCGGGGTTTTTCTTCCTACTGCATCGAGAAATAATTCTTGGGCTTCTTCCTCACTTAATGCAGGAGTGCCGAGGGCTTCCTCATTTTCGGAACCAGCGATGATGGCAGCATTGGCGGCGGCGAAACGCTTCGCAGAAAATTCGCGATGTTTTTCCAGAATGGGCAATACCTTTGCCAAATCAGGGTCGCCATCGTAAGTGACATCGATGAATTGAGTGGGCATGCCAGAGTCAATATTCATTTGACTATGCCCCATGTGAGCAACTAGTTCAACTCCCATCATTTTCATCTTATCGTGAACAAGGTCGCATGCACCATAGCAAGGGTCTGCGGCTAGAACAACCTTTGAGGAAGTCTCCTCCTCAATTTGGTCCATCAAATCAAGAGCTTGCATTTTCAACCCTTCTGGCACTTGAAGTGCCACTAATCGGTTATCATTTGCCTTAATTCTGGCGATAAGTTCAGCCAGTTCAAAATCATGCTTGCCCATGTCCATGAGTGTTCCTCCAAAGTGTCCGTCACGCCTTCTATTCAAGAACCCACCCGTTGAATTGCGAAGAAAGGTCAAGACAGAAAATTTCACAAGAGATATAAAACGCAGGTTGGAGAATAGGGTTGTTGAATGGGGTTGAAATGAAATTAGTCAAGAATGGTGATGTTCTCTCCTTCCATCTTCATTTTTATCAAACTATTGAGGGGCCAGTTGCCTTCCTCGCGGACTTTACTAACGCCATCACCCTTTTCAAAAACAATCCAGCAATCTTGAACTATCGCTCCAATACTCTCAAGTGTCTTTAGCACCGGAAGCATTGTCCCCCCAGTGCTTACTACATCATCAACGACCAATATTCTGTCACCAACAGAAATGTCATTGAGAAAAATTTCCCCTTTTGAGTAGCCAGTAGTCTGGTCAATAGCAACTTCGCCGGGCAAACCATATTCCCTTTTTCGCCCGATTACCAAGGGTTTTCCGCTATCAAGGCACAAGGCTGCAGCGAGTGGAATACCCATTGCTTCAAGACCCAAAATCAAGTCTATTTCATCCCAATTTACTTTTTCTGAAATTAGATCCCTTGCGACTCCAAGAAGTTCTGCACTCTGTTTGGGCACCCCGTCTGAAAGAGGATGAATGAAGTATGCATACTCGCCTTTCCACACCACAGGTGCGTTGATTACACTTTCTTGAAGTAAGATAACTCTTGGGTCGATGGGGCTATTAGTGCCTTCCATAACTTACCTCAGTATCACTTACCCTTTAATTATTGCAGGCAAAAAGAGTAGTAAAGACTGGCAAATTACTAATTCAATTATGCAAGCATTACCTTTGCTTGCAGAAGAAAGCGTGAAGAAAATTCACAAGAAGACTATTCAAGCCATTCCCTTAACATGCTCCGCACCACGAACCAAACGAATGGTACAAGGTGTTGGGAATTTCATGCTAGCCTTACGAAGTGCATCCTTTGCAACCAAGAAATCCTTGGGCTTGCAGTGAAGTGACATTACTCTCTGACCGCGCTTGACGCGGGCAGCGGTTCCGACATTCTTTCCGAATGCGCAACGCATACCTTGAGACACACGGTCAGCACCTGCTCCAGTAGCCTGCTTATTCTCACGTAGAATGTGATGAGGATAGGTGTGAACACGTAGCGCATATCCATCAACACCGGCTTGGTTTCTGATAGTAGCGTTACTGATAACACGGGCTGCCTCAAGAGCAGTGTGGCGAATTTGCACATTGTTGTTGGAGGTTAATTCCACAACAATTTCGAACTTACCCATCTCTGCATCTGAACGATTTCCAGAATGGAAGGACAAAATACGGTTGTTTGGCACACCACCAGTGTACTTGCGTCGAGTATAGGCTTGACCCTTGAGTCGGCGATACATCTTTGCTGGTTTACGTGCCATTTACACCACTTCCGGGCCACGGCGACTTTGCATCCCTATTTAATGCCTATTGAGCGAAGGAGAAAACACACATGCAAGATATAATGGTTTTTTCAACCCACAGAGAGGAACTTACTTAATTATTTTGAACCATCGCCAAGCCTATTTCATACCTCGCCGAATGCAACCACGGGGGAAAAATGATTCTCTTGTGTAGGCAATAAGTATTCAATCCATGCCTACTTTGGGTAGTTGAGGCGTATGACAGATAGTGAGGCCCTCCCGCAAAAATCTGAGTCCAGCAAGTCGGTTTCACATACTGGCGATTCTGGTGACGAAAATAGCCAAGCCAGCGGCGTAGTTTCAGGATGGCGGCAGTGGATAAAAGAAGAGAGTGATCATCAATGGCTTTCTCTTGTTATTTTTGTTTTTGCAATTCTCATCGGCGCACAAATGATTGTTTCTGCATCTGTCACGCCAGGTTTGAATTCTACCGATTATAATTCACAAGAATCTTCCATCATAGACATGGAGTGGAATGACGATTATTCTATGGCATTATTGCTTGTCAATTCACATGGTGAAAGACAAGTAGAGGCTTTTGATGGTGTTGACCGCACCTCCTTGGCATTTGATGGAGGAAGAACCATCACATCTTGGCAAGGAGGTTGGCTTATTGGAGGTGACGACGGAGCCCTCGGCAGATGTCTTGTCACTTGTAGCACAATCACTCCCATTAACTTAGAATGGAATGGCAGCAGTATCGGACAACGTATCATTGGAATATCGACTTCAAATGGTGATTCCGGGCTATTGTTAATTCGCTCAACCGATGCATCTCCAACAGAAGATCCAGATCAATTCTTATTTCGTTCAAATGAATCCGTTGTCATTCGCGCTTTCAACTCTACTCATGTTGGTCCAACAAGTGAGGCTCTATCCTCTGACATATCATTAACTGCAATTTCTTCAATTGATGAAACGACTTATGCAATCGGCTATGGTTGGTTTGGCAATAATCCAGCATTAACTTCTGAGAATGGAGTTATTGCTGAAGTAATTGGCGGTGATACTGAAAATGCCCCACAGATTCAACTTCGCCATATTGGCCCTGCCCTTTATCACACCATTCTTGCCAATGCCGCATCCGACGAGTTTGTTGTAGTGGGGGATTTGGACTCCGTTGTTATTTCCCCCCAGGGTACTTTGGAAATCGTTTCGGAAATGAATGGTGCAAATGCTGCTACTATGGATGATGAAGGTAATGTATGGATGGCGGGGGCTCTTTCAAGTGATTTCATTCAATATATTCCAGCGGGTGAAAAGGTTGCAGTTTCAATTCAAATAAAATCAACTGATTTAGATGTTTCTTTGATGTCTTATAATGGAGATGTGGTGCTTTTACATGGAACTGATTCATCAGGTGCTGCCGATATGGAATTCAATATGGATGCTTCAAAGAATACAATTGTTCCGAGCAATTTTTCACGCCTATTATTCATTATTTTTGGTTCAACATTAGTGGTAATGAAGGTGTGGTCCATTTGGGCTCGAGCTCAATATAATAAGCAATCTTAGTATTTTTTCAACCTTGCCACTTTTGGCAAATATTGTGACCCTCAATTATCAACTAATAGGGTAGCGAGGGTTATTTGCGGCAAATGCTTGAAGAACTGTCAACAATCCGCTAAATCTACCCCGGCATGAGGCAAGCCGGTACAAAAAGGGAGGTGACTTGAAAATGGCAAAAACCACAATGATGGACCAATTTCATGCCATTAAGGCAAACCATCCCGATACTGTGTTGTTTTTTCGCATGGGCGATTTTTATGAGTTATTCCATGATGATGCCCATATTGGTGGTGAGGCACTCGGCTTGACGGTTACTAGCCGCGACAAGAATTCAGAAAATCCAATTCCAATGGCTGGCTTTCCTTGGCACGCACTTGAGTCGCAACTACGGAAGATGTTGGCCAAAGGGCATAAGGTAACCGTATGTGAACAAGAAGAAACTTTACGCCCCGGCGCAAAATTACTCGAACGCATAGTCACCCGCGTGTACACACCAGGTAGCCTGTATGAAGAATCGTTAATCGGCACCGATGCGACTTCGACTTTGGCCAGTATTCTGTGTCAGGCAGACTCGACTGCTTTAGCGGTCCTGGATGCTTCTACAGGCCGTGTAGTCGCTGCTGAATTTACTGGAGATGGGCGTTGGGCACGCCTTCTTGATGAAGTATTACGATCTAGCCCTGATGAAATAGTTCTGACTAAAAGAGAAGCCGAACACGAGTTGGTGGGTCAGTTGATTTCACAGTTGGATGGAGTTGCTGTTTCTCAACATCATTTACCATCCAAGGCAAGACTTGAAGCCTTACGACAACAATTGCAATTGAGCGATTTAGGACTACTTGATTTAGATCGGCATCCTCTAGCCATGGAGGCTGCTGGCTTGGCGGTTGATTATGTTAGTAAATTACATGTTGCAGATTCTGTTCCCATCCGCGATGTATTGATTCAAGAGGAAGGAGATGGTTTAGTTTTGGACCAAACAACTCTGCGTAACCTTGAGGTGGCAAAAACATTAATTGGTGAATATGAAGGGTCTCTACTCCAATCTATAGATTCCACTAAGACTGCAATGGGAAGGCGTATGCTGAAGTCTTGGCTGATGCGTCCACTTAGGGATATTCAGCAAATCAAGTTACGGCAAGATGCAATAGCCCACTTAATTCGCGCATCTCGTCGCTTGCGAGAATCGCGTGAAAAACTCAAGGGTTTGCGAGACCTTGAACGCCTATCCATGCAATTATCATACGGGCGTTCAAACGGCAGAGACTTAGTGGCAATCGCTGCCTGTCTTGACCGAATGCCAACATTAGAGTCTCTCTTGAAAGAAGGAGATGACCCCCTTCTCAATGAATTGGTTAGTGGAATCTCTGCCCTTGATAATTTGCGCCATGAAATCCAAGTTTCCCTCAAGGATGAACAACCTCTTGCAATAAAAGAAGGAGGCATGTTTAGAGAGGATACTCATGCCGAATTGGATGAACTCCGTGTTGGTGCAATTGAAGGTAAAGCGTGGATTACTGACTTCGAGGAAAAGGAACGTAAACGCTTAGAAATCCCTTCTCTTAAAGTCCAAAGTAATCGTCAAATCGGTTGGTTTATTCAGGTCACTAAATCCCATTTATCCAAGGTGCCTGAAGAATATCACCGGAAACAACAGATGACAAATGGCAATCGCTATTATACCGAAGAACTGAAGCGCTGGGAGGATATTATTCTAAATTCCGATACCCGAGCAAATGACTTGGAATACCAACTTTTCTGCGAGTTGCGCGATAAAGCGAGAGAAGTTGCAACAAAAATTGCCGCAATTGCCAGCCAGATTTCACAGATAGATGCGATTGCAAGCCTTGCCGAGATATCCCGACAACGCACCTGGGTACGTCCCGAAATCGTTTCGGGTGCAGAGCGCCTAGAATTGGTTGGCGCCCGCCATCCTGTTTTGGAATCGCAAGGTGGCTTTGTCCCTAATGATGTAAACTTCAACAAAAAACGCAAATTCTTATTGATGACAGGACCCAACATGGGTGGAAAATCCACCTATCTTCGCACAACTGCGCTAATCACAATTCTCGCTCAAGCCGGATCATTTGTTCCGGCTGAAAAAGCAAAAATCGCCCTAGCAGACCGAATTTTCACCCGTGTTGGAGCAAGTGATGATATTCGCCGAGGGCGTTCTACTTTCATGATGGAAATGATTGAAGTTGCCCATATTATGCGTAGGGCCAGCCCTTCCAGCCTAGTATTATTGGATGAAGTTGGAAGAGGAACTTCAACTTTTGACGGCCTCTCAATTGCCTGGGCAATGACCGAAGACATCGCAAAAAGAATCTCCTGTAGAACCTTATTTGCGACACACTATCACCAATTAGTTGGACTTGAGGATGGCATTCCTACGCTGGTTAATATTCATGTTCAAATCGCCGAAGCAGGTGGGCGCCTCAAATTCCTTCACACTGTTGCTGATGGTCCATGTGATGATTCGTATGGTGTGCATGTTGCCGCATTGGCTGGAATCCCTGCCGATGTAATTGAGAGAGCAAGGGACCTCCTCGCATTCTTAGAATCTCAGGCCGAAGGAGCAAAGGCAGGGGAAAGTGGTTCTCCAATAAGGCGTGAAGCAGGGCAAAAAAGTTTGTTTGGTTATTTAGCAGGTGCCGGTGGAGCAACAATTCAACAAGCCATGACTGCAGAATTACCCCCGCATGAGGAAAAGGCACTAAACCGTCTAAAGCAGATTGACCCAGACATGTTGTCTCCGCGTGAGGCAATTGATATCCTATACGAATTACGTGATGTATTACAGGCAAGGCACCATTTGATGCGAGAGTGATTTCCCTGGATGCCGCAAGAATCAAGCAATTAGATGAGCGAACTATCGGTTTTATCGCTGCCGGAGAAGTAGTTGAGCGCCCTGCCCAAGTAGTCAAGGAATGTGTAGAAAATAGCCTTGATGCTGGCGCAACAATGATTTCCGTTGAGATTCAACGAGGTGGTTTTGACAAAATAATTATTCGCGATAATGGCGGAGGCATCGTTGCAGAAGATTTGCCCAAATCTCTCGACCGCCACGCCACTAGCAAATTGCAAAATGAGAGCGATTTGGGCACAATAAATACCCTTGGATTTAGAGGCGAAGCATTAGCGAGCATTGGCATGGTTAGCCATTTAATTATCTCAAGCAGACCAAAAGAAAGTGAAGGAGTTAGCATCTCCATGGTCGATGGTGTAAAGGGAGTAGTTGAGCCATGTGGAATCCCGGCTGGAACAGTAATTGAAGTGCGCCACCTTTTCCGAAATCAACCGGCAAGACTTGCTTTTCAGCGCCGCCCAGCATCCGAGGCCTCAAAAATAGTAGATGTATTAGTACAACACGCATTAGCCAACTCTCAAACTGGTTTCAAATTAGTTTCGGATGAAAGAACACTTCTCGACACCCCATCTGCTAACGATTTATCCGAACGAATGTATGATTTGCTCGGTTCCCAAGCGAACAGAATGCTAGAACTAAAATCACCTGCAAGTGATGAAGATGCACCAGGGGAAGAAAGGTGGAGTGGATGGATTAGCCCGCCTGAGGTAACCAGGGGAAAAGGTGATGATGTGCATGTACTCATCAACGGAAGACCAATTGCAGCACAACCTTTTCTTTCAGCGATTAGACGAGGATACAAAACTCGCCTAATGGTTGGGCGACACCCAGTTGCAGTCCTACACCTTACCCTTCCTCCGAATGAAGTTGATGTAAATGTCCACCCGACCAAGAGGGAAGTCCGCTTACGCCATTCGTGGCGAGTTCTTGAAAGAATTGAACGAGCAATTGCCTTTACTCTTGAGACAGTTCCAACTGAGCCTGATGCAGGAGGCCACATTGAGGGTCTGCAAAGCCTTAGCCATAGCAGAATAAACTCACAAACAATTTCCGCTGATGACGATTCACTTTTCACTACAACACCCACCGGCGCCCTTCCTGACGCTGCCAATGAAGTGCCCGAACATTTGAGTCATATTCGGCCAATTGGTAGTCTTTCAACTCCTCAACTAGATTCAAAGACTGAAAAATCTTCACAACCCTCTTGGGCAAAGGCTGCAACCTCACAATTATCATTATCCGGAGAGATTAGTCAAAAGGAAAAAAACATCCCTAAGCCGCGTCCGATAAGCCGAACGCAGCATTCTCAACAATTGCTCACAAACGAGGAAAACGCACCGATTTCAGCACCGCTTTCAAGCGGCGAGCGCACCCTTCATCGCCACTCAGAGAACGATGTAGGGCAACGCCCAACTTCTGAGCCGCAATTATCTGGGCGAATGAATGAATTACCCGAAATGGAGCCGCTCTCACAATTTGCCGACTCCTATATTCTTGCTCAAGCCGGTGATGAGTTACTCCTTATTGATCAACATGCATTGCATGAGAGGATCAGATATGAGAGATTGCGCCACGGAGAAAAATCTTGGGAATCTCAAGAGCGAATTACTCCGATTCCACTCAATTTAAATCCAATTCAATCTTCCCGCCTGCATGGACAAAAAGATCGCTTGAGCGAAGTCGGTTTTGCTTTTATTGAAGATGATGCAGAAGGTTGGATGTGTACTGCTGCCCCAGCGATTGTGCCAAAAAATAAAGTGGTTGAGTTTATACAAGATTTATTGCAAGATTTAGAAGATGATGAAGGGCCACTAGAAACCTTGGAACGTAGAATGGATCACATTGCTTTCTTGCAATCATGCAGGGGTGCGGTTAAGGCTAATGAACCATTATCACTTGCAGAAATGCGTCGCCTCTTGGAAGACATGCGCCACATTCCAAACCCATGGGCATGCGTTCACGGAAGACCCACTGCGTTGCGAATACCGGTTGACCAATTGGACCACCATTTTGGTAGGCATGGCTAAATTGAAAATATCAAAAAACTATTTTCAAGAAAAGCTTCAGGGCGAACTGATCTCAATGCCTATTGCCTGTAACTCATCCAAGAGGCCAAAATACGATACCTCATGCAAGTCTCTACCTTGCACCTTCCCGCCAACCTTACTGGCAAGTATTACTGCAGTCATTTGTAGGCGGTGGTCCAAGTAAGTTCGTACCAACTCGGCAGGAGGCAAAGGAACTTGTCCACCATCTACCGTCATGACTCCATCGACATAGGTAGCGGATATGCTAAATGCCGCCAATAATTCTATTGTTTTGCTAATCCGGTTTGACTCCTTCCATTGAGCATGCGAGACTCCACAAATACTTCCACCGGCACCAATTGCCAGCATAGCAGCAATTGGTGAAATAAGGTCATTTGCATCGGTTAAATCAATCACCTCACAAGCAGAAATAGGTATATTATCATCTTCAGTTCTTTTAACAGGATGAATATTTACAACTCCAGCACCCATCTCTTCCAAAATTTCAACCCGTAGTTCCCCAGCAAAATCCAATAAGATCTCATTGCCTAGGGAATCATCCCTCTCCGGCCACTTTTCCACCCTCAATCCGACTCCATGAAGTGCAGAAAATAGCATCGCAAAGGAAAGCATAGAGGCATCACCAGGGATATTTACCGCCTCATCAATCACCGGCTGCCAAGGATGAAGCACAATTGCATCTCCTTCAATAGCCGGTAAATCCAATCTATCTAGTGAGCCTGTCGCTCTTGCTAATTTGTCAGATAGTAAAATATGTTTACGAGAAACTCTGTTGCCATGGAGATTGATTTTTATCGGATTTGGGGCGCCGATCACCGCTAGCCGAAGTGCCGAGAGTGGTTGTCCAGAAGCGGATAAGTCAAGTGAGAATACCTTTGGTTCCCAAGGGCCAGTTAATTTAATTGGCAACTCATTTGCATTTTGTAAAAAGTCAATTTTTACCCCTGCCTCACTTATTGCTGGAATTAGGGCATCATTTGCTCTTTTCCTAAGGCTACTATCTCCATCAATCTCAACTTCTCCATCAATGCGAGCACATAGTCCAGTAATGAGTCGCAAGGTAGTTCCTGAGTTGAGACAATTCAAGGGCTCACCAGGTTGGCAAAAACCATGTTGCCCCTTGCCAGATATTTGCCAAGTATCAACATCTATAGAAATTATTTCAACCCCTAATGTTTGCAAACAATCCTTCATTGCAGAAACATCTCTCCCCGCTCCAGCTACCCCCTTGAGAATGACACCTGCACCAACGCCTGCATCCAAAATACGAGAGAGAGGTTGAGTTTGACTGCCAAGCAATAGCCAGCGAATTAAATGGCTTTTTGAGGGGGGTAATCGCCAACATATCTCCTCACCAGAGTTTACACCAAATGCCCTATCTGGTTGCCATGGTTTGACATATAAAATGTCCAATTCCATTTATTATCCTCCTATTGTGGACATTTCTACCTTTGGACGCAAAGTAGTATCTTCAGTTCTAATTTCGGAATATCTATCGTCCCTCTGCCGCCAAATATTACTTATCGCTGAACCTATTTCCTCTTCGCTGGATTCTCCTCTTATTAGCCGCCTTGTATCAAAACCATCAGCCGAAAACAAGCAAGTGAATAATCTTCCATCGGCGGTGAGCCTTGCGCGATTGCAATCTCCGCAAAATGGCATGCTCACACTGGTTACAATTCCGATTTCTCCCCCGCCATCTTTGTAGCGATAGCGTTTTGCGACTTCGCCCTTTTCAATTGGATCAATCGCTTCCACTTCAAATTCCGTCGATAGAATTTCCAAAATCTCAGCTGCAGTAACAACTTCTTCTATATTCCATCCATTGGTTTGGCCAACGTCCATGAATTCAATGAAGCGAAGAATATGAGGTGTCCCGTGGAAATATCTTGCCAATTCAAGTATTGAATGCTCATTTATCCCTCTCCTAATTACCGCATTTATCTTGATAGGCAATCCTGCTTTTTCACTTGCGCTAATTCCGTTGAGTACTACTTGAGGATCAACCTTTACATCATTCATTATGTGAAAGGTATTTTTGTCAAGGGCATCGAGTGAAATTGTGATCCTCTTTAGTCCTGCATCTGCCAAAGTCTGAGCCTGTTTTGCTAGCAGTGCACCATTTGTAGTTAGAGCCAAATCCAAATCATGCTTTGCCAATGCTGAAATCAAATTGCCTAGTTGCTTTCTCATCAAAGGCTCCCCTCCTGTGAGGCGAACTTTACTAAGTCCGAGAGGCAATAGAGAGGCGACTACACGGTCTATTTCCTCGAAAGTAAGTAGCAAGTTTCTTGCCATGAATTCAAAATCTGGGCCAAAAACTTCCCTAGGCATACAATACTGACAACGAAAATTGCACCGGTCGGTAACTGAAATACGTAAAGCATTCAGAGGACGACCGCGAATGTCGCGTACAATAGAAGCCTCGCCTTCTACCAGAGCCCCCTCAACTGCCATGACATCCCCTCAGTAAATGGTAGAGTGGTTTGGTTTTCAAGCCTCGCCTTGGCAGATATCCATATCATGGAGCAATAGTGCTTTGTAGAGCGGATTTGAGGGTGCTGGTGGTTATCAGGAAATTGACGGAAGGATTACTTTGGCAACTTGAGTATTTGTCTTTGTGTAGAATAATCTAAAGGTCCAATTGCCACTATCTGAGCCTAAACCTTGGCTATCAATCACAAAATAATCCCCCTCACTGACTGTAAAACCTGCATCTCGGTCAAAGAAAGTCACATTGGAACCAATTCGGCCATAAACATCTGCATCAGAAGCAAATCCTTCACAGGCTTCAACATAAGGGCATTGTCCATCAGGACTAATCACTTGGAACATCAAATGGTTTGGGTCAAGGTGTTGGCCGAGGCTGGTAAATTTGACGACATGGTAACCATTGTCAAGGGAGCGGGTTGAGATTGATGCCCTCGGAGGCTGTTTTTCGACATTATTGAATGATTCTTGCATCATGATGAAAACCATGCTACTTAGCATAACGGTAATTGCAAGCAGTAGTACTGTTGCAATAACTGGGCTGACTGCATCTTGGTCATCGGAGATACGTCGGAGCGATGCGCTTTCAACGGCAGTAGGGCAGTCCGAGGAGGAGGCTACATTGTTCATTTTTTGCCTCCTTTCATTTTCCTTGGCTGATTATTGTGTGGAGTTTGCAAAGTTTTTTCAACGGGTTGAATAGAATCCCTGAATGATTTGAGTTACAGTTTGAATATCCGAAATGTCTCTCTTTAGCATATTCCTTATTATTTCCATTCTTTGTTGCACGTGTTTCTCAAACTCAGCAGGAGTAACGCCCGCCGCATCACAGATTTTCTCCCGAAGTTTTGATGGGATTCCCGTCTCCTTTATCTCATCAGCAGCTGCGTCATATTTCCATATTGCGTTTAGGCGTGGCTTATCTCCTTCCATTCCTGCTACTTCTGAAACCTCGGTAATTTTTCTAACAGTTTTACCCTGTACATGGAGCCTTGCTTGAATAATAATCAAATCTAATCCAGAAAGCATTATTGGTGGTACATTCATCGGTGGATTTATCATTCTTGTAATTGTTTCAGCACCGGTATTTGCGTGCAGGCTGCCGAATGACCCATCGTGCCCAGTATTCATCGCGGTTAGCAAAGTTGCACACTCAGGTCCTCTTACTTCTCCGACAATTATGCGGTCAGGGCGCATACGTAGACTTGATTTCAAACAATCATTCATGTCAACTTCTGCAGTTCCATCTGGGCGCTCACGTCGTGTTTCCATCCGCAACCAATGGTCGTGGTATACTTGCAATTCCGCAGTATCTTCCACAGTCAATAGGCGCTTATCCCAAGGAATATACATCCCAAGACAGTTGAGAGTAGTGGTTTTACCAGAACCAGTTCCTCCAGCAATAACGAAGTTAGCCGGGCGCGCATCAAGTCCATCGATCCAAACCCACATCATTGCAGCAAGTCTAAGATTAACAGTACCAAATTTTACTAGATCAATCATGGTAAAAGGGTCCTCTTTAAACTTTCGAATTGTGAGAGTTGGACCATCTGGAGTAACAGGAGGGATGGTGCCATTAACACGAGAACCATCAGGGAGCCTACCGTCGAAGATAGGAACTAAGCCAGGCCCATCACCGAGGGGAACAGAGGTAAATGAGGCAATATTTTTGGCGATTGCTAATCCTTCTTCATCCTCAACCCAAATATTTGTACGGCAAATTCCAAATTTTCGATGAGCAACTTTAACACACTGCTGCCCACCATTGTACATCACTTCTTCCAAATCATCGTCACCAAACAGAGGTTGAATTTTACCATATGGATTCGCAGGAATGTCTCCTTCATAATGGTAGATTGGCGAAGGATGGTTTGGTTCAGAATAGATGGTGATGTTTCCATATTGTGCAAGTATTTTTTCTTCAGTCATGTTATTATCCTCCTATCAAGTAATAGGGTACTATGTAGAGATAAATGGCGAGGAATCCCCAAAATGGCAGAGTCCAGAGTACATCCTTCATCCTCCCAAGCATTCGCCCACCAACAGCAGCACTGAGCATTGAGGTGGCGCAAAAGAAAAGAGCAAACATATTGTTGATTGCAGTCACTTGGAATCCTCCGCTCCATGGTGCGAAGAGGCCGACAATGAAAGCGATAAGAAGTGGCAAACCTACACAAATAAACATCAATATCAGTATTGAGCGCCCGAGCATTTCTGATTCACGTTTATTCATCAAATCATTTAGTCTCTCGTAGTCAAGACTTAGGCGGAATAGAATATCCTTGAGGTCTGCATCCTGCTCTATTGCTGTGTTTAATAAGTGAATTACACGCTGAATTTGAGCACTTCGAGTTAATACTGCAAAACGGCTAAGAGCGGAGTCAAAGGATGAAGCATGACTTTCATCAAGAGCTTGTGCAAATAATTTAGCAATCAAATCATCACGAGTTGTAACCGCACCTTGAACTGCTTGTTGGAAACCTTGTCCTGCGCCAATGCTATCAGATAGAGTTTCAAGGAGAGAAGGGAGGGCATTCTCAATTTTTCGCCGACGAATCCTTTCGATAATTGGAGGTACTGCGCCACCAATCCCGGCTAGTCCGATGAGCAATAACCAATTCGCCCAAGCCAAACCATATAGGTCAAGAATCCATAATCCAAACATTTCCGAGATAATAATATCACAACCCCGGATCCTTAAAATGGGCCTTCATGCCCACTAATGCCATTCCAATGAAAGTAACAAACAATCCACCACCCACTGCCATATTGATGAGAACTGGGTCCATGTTCATCCCAAGCATAGCAGACATATCACCCATCAATTGAGGGAATAGACCAACCAAAGCAAGAATAATTGGCCCGAGCATTCCGAAAGTGAGGAGGCTCTCAGGAAGGCCGGCCAAATCCTCAATGTATTTTTTGACTTTTTCAGTACGGATTTCCTCTTCTCTAGAACCTTGAGTCTGCAAGGTGGATATAATATCGGTATCTGACATTACATTGTTGAGGAGCGTGTTCAGCATGCGCTTATAGCCACCATTTTTTGCTTGCTTTTGCAAACGGCGTAATTCGTTTTCAAGTGGCCTGCCCTTCTGAACATTTTTCATCAATGAGGAAAAGTCATCGCTGATGATTCCATGGCCACCCATCGCTAATGTGTGTAAAGCAGCCTCCAGACCAATTCCTGAAGTCATGAGGATTTCCAAAGAACGGATGACGTAAAGAAGTTCACGGGATTCATCCAATTCTCGCATTTTGTCACCTCTGCCTAAACAATATCTTCCATGAATTCAAAAGAGAACTCTGTAGTTGTTCCATCATAATCAAACTTACTGAATACAACTTTCACATCTCTTTCCTCAAATGGGTCATGAATATATGGTTGTCCAGCCCTAAACATGGAAATAATAGTCTTGTACATTGCCAAATCCATTTCTCCACTAATGGTGTATAGAGCAGATTCAGCACCCTCATCTATGAGGTCATCTCCCTCTCCGCCATGCACAACTGTGCGAGTAATCCTACGGGAAATGGAGACTGAAAAATCACATTTTTCAAGTCTAATCCAGTCTGAACTACTTGTTCCTGATGCGGGCCTAATGAAAAAGTCGTGTGTTGGCATAGTATCGCCTTAACCTCCGACCGGCGGTGTCGCCCTTGAATATATTGGCTATTTAGTCCAAATGAATAGGTAAAAATTGCCTAACGAATAGAAAGGAAACTCCCTTTACACCAACGCAAAGCAGATAGAGCGAATTGGATGGCCAAACGGCATAAAATAATGTAGAAAACTGATGAATAGAAATTCCACATTAGCCTTGAGAAATCTTGAACCAGCCAAATTGACCTTCCTCAATGATTTGTCCATCAACTAGTTCATCAATGCAAATGTCAGTATCATTTTGGGAAAAACCTCGGGCTTCACAATTGGCAATGATTGTCGCCAAATCAATTCCTCTTTCTGAATCGCCGGTTCGAATTATTGTTTGGATAGTTGCTCGCAATACATCTCTATCGGTTGCAACATCTCCTTTCGCATCCGAATCACCATCATCTCCCATCTCTGAGGAAGTTTGTGTTTGTTCGTTTGCTCCAGAGTCATTATTTTCATTATCAAGGACTGATGGTTGGGAAATTGGGTTTGGAGTGATTAGGTTTTTGCCTTCGGCAATATCAAGTGAACGCATTACAGTTAATTTGTAAACTTCGGAGTCAACCTCGCCATAGTGATTTTTTGCCAATACCATGCCTTTGGTTTTACTTCGAGTAATTCCTGCACTTACATATGTATCATCATCGGCCTCAAGCCCACGAATCATTTCACTGTCCTTGATTCGTTGCATTGTTGCTTCAGAAGTTTCGACCAACCAATTTGCGTAAGTATTTGGATTTATTACGCACATCTCCTCAGGCTTAAGGCTGGTGTAAATTGAGCCATCATCCGATTGAAATAATCGAGTTTTTGCAACCATCATCAATTGGATTGGATCTCCGTTTTCAAGGTCGGAGGAAAGTTGGGCTGCATGTGCGAGAAGTGCCTCGCCCTGGAAATCCCCTACTGAGAAATAATGTAACCCCGATGGGTCGCGAAGTGTCCCTTGCCACATGGTATTTCCTCCTGATGTTTCACGCGGATTTAGACTCTCCAATAATCCCGCAACTAGTGCGCGGTTTACCATGCATCCAAGTTTGGTAATTACAAATGCCGGGTCGAATTCATCTGGACCTTTGTCAGTCAGAGTTGATTCACTAAACTCTTGGGAGAATATACGAATTGCAGGTTGGCGCTTAGCCCTTGGCCTATTTGAACTTTGCATTTCAGGCCACCCCCCACTTTGTTCTGGCCTCTGTAGCCGCTAATTCAGCGTCAACGTCAACCGTATTTATTTTGTCAACAATTATCATCATTCCTTGATTATCATTAATACAACGACCACCGACTTTCACCCTTCTACCAAGATTGTCATTACGCAATTGCTGAACAAATTGTGCTTGACCGTCTAATGAAAGGTTTTCTTCAAATGTGGCTTGGTCTAGTGAGAGCCATTCAAGGGTTGCTTGGCTACTGATAATGAGAGAGGAAGTGACATTTCCATTATCAATTACCAGCCTTAACCTAATGTCTTTGTTTCCTTGAACTGAACCGTGAATTGCACAAGCATCATCGCGTAAAACTCGACGACATTCAGGGCAACGGTAGATAACTCCGCAGTCGTCACGAACTGAAACAATTGTGCCTTCGGTTGAAATTCCCATTCTTGAAGAACCGGCTGCTAATTCATCAAGGTCAACATCAATTACATGATTCTCCGGGTCAATGCTTTCCCAAGGAGTTTCATCCAACTTGGTTATTTGTTCAAGATTGTCAATAGTGACATCAGGGATTCCTTGCCACATTCGCACGCGAACATTATTGAGTCTGAGAGTAACTGGCAACTCATCCTCTGAATATTTCATCTCGCACCAGGCAGAACATTTGCAACGACCAGTCGGATCTAGGATTTCCCCAGACATGACTACTTTTTCTTCCCCATCTGAGCCGGCAAATTTACGCTCAATCAAGGATTGAAGTTGGACCACCATAGTAATATCTCTTGAACCATCTTTGAGTTGGCTAATTGTCAAGTGACTACTTTCTGCAAGACTTTCTGCATCGGCAAAATTTGCATCATGAAATACCTCAACATTCGTTGTACGCCCAAGATTTAACTCGGGTGTGTCTCTGAAACGACGGATATTTGCCCGTGAAAACTTTAGCAATGTGCCTACTTCATGGACGAATGGTTCCCAACTGACAAAACCTATAGAACCGGTGTCATCGGCAATACGTCCCTTGACAACATCAAGAGTTCCGCTTCCATCCTTCTTTGTAATTACATTATCACGCCTACTCAGAACACGACCAACAACACTAACCATTCCATCAGCTTGATTTGCTTCTTCAATTGTAATTGGATCATCTGGATCGACGATTAATTGAGTACTTTCTTGTAATATCACAATGCGACTTGATTGGTTGATATTGAGTGATCTCTTACCTTGATACTCATTGACTGATGCGCCTTCGATTCGTACGATTGCACCGGGGACTAAATTTTGATGGGGTCCCCAATCTTTGAAATCCCAACGAATCTTTTCACCTTCGCCCCAAGGATTGTCCTCAAGGGTGCCAAATGCAATATCCTTCTCCTGACCGCGAATGGTCTGAGTGCGACGATTATGTGTTGTAATTTTTACTTCAATTACAATATTTTTATCCTCGGCACCTAATTCACTTAGACGCTCAACTTTTTTGTTTGGCAAGGAATTACCTGGTGTTGCATATGTTGAGCCTCCGCCACCTCCGGCAGCAGGTGCAGAACTCGGTTGGAATTTTCTCAATACTGAACGCATGGCATCTGCAGGTGGGATATAGAAACTATTTTTATAGCGCTCGAATTCTGCGCGAACTGCATCAGTATCTGCACTTGGAATCTGAGAAATTACTTCTTTGATTGCTTTTTCCATTGCATCATTTTCTTCATTCATAAGAACTCACCTCCGGATGAGTCATTTTGAATGACAATTCGTTTAAGCCTTTCCAATTTGGGAACGGCGGCGGGCTGACGTGCGGGGTGCGGTAGACGGGACACTTGCTAAACCTCCAAGGATAAAGAGCCGGCATTGACGGTTATTGAACAATGCCCTCGCTCAAAGAAGAAATATGAAATTGAATCAGTTAAGCAGGATTAACTCTAATACCTTGACTGAGACGCATATCGGGGACATATATACTGCCTCCAGACCAGCCGTTTTGTAAAAGTGGAAGTTTTCCGAGAGTGACTCCGGAAGTCAAAGTATTGCTTAGATTTCCACTTATTCCGGCTTGCTTCAATGCTCCAATAATTTCGCCATCAACAATTCGCAAAATTTGGCTACTCGTTACCGAGAAATCACCCGAAGTTGGATTTGCAGTGTGCGCCCCCATTACACTACCAATGAGATAGCCATCCGCAATGGACTCGACCATTTCATCGCGAGTAAGTGTGTTCTTACTTGAAGTGAGTAAAAAGTTTGACCGCCCAGGATAAGGCGGCTCCTGATGCCCATCGCGATTTGCTGAGGCGGTACTTTGAGCAGATTCAATATTGCCAAGTGAAACTTGTTCGGCGGCATCACGAGTAGCCCAAAGGGCACCTTTGAGAATCCCATTAGAAATTAATATATTTTTCTGAGATGGCAGCCCTTCGCCATCTCGCGAAGAACTATTTGCTCCGTATTCAAGACATCTATCATCGACAAGAGAAAGGTGTTCTTCCATCACCATGCTATCTATTTTTCCAGTCCAAAATGACTCGCCACGCGCCTGCCTATCACCAAGAGTGGCCTGTGGAATTATTGTTCCAAATAACCCACTTATCGCCCCAGTAGTCATCACCACCTCTTTCTCACTGGTTGGACCAACATTTTTGGTGAATTTTCTAGTTTCACTAGCCCATTCAACTGTCTCTTCAACAAAGTCATCATAAGATGTAATCAATTGATGCCCACCTTTTCCCTCCCAACCACTTGTCAGTAGGTCGTCTTCATCAATCGTAACTTGAATCCCCATACTATGTGATGACTGAGTTCCAGCAGATTCGATCCCCTCGCTGGTTAGTAGTGCCGAAGCTGAAATTGTCGCACCAACCCCTCCACCCGAAACAACTCCATTCGGGCATATTCCGGCAACCATGGAAATTAGGTCATCAGCATTATTGAGTAAATCATCAGGCGTCAATTGGTCAACCCTTGCATCAAATAAGCCATCCACTGAAGTGCCTTTGGATGCCGAAGGAAGATGGAAACCCTTGATTTGTGGCGACTTGCGGGCGATGCTAAGGGCTTGAGAGATTGCGTCCCCCCCTTCTTCTGGTCTGCCCACATAGGCAAAGCCATACCTTCCATCTTCAACAACTCTAATGCCAAAACCGCCATCACCTCCACCAGCTGCTAATGCTATTCTTCCCCTTTCTATGTCCACACTAGTTCCGTAGGCTTGAGATGCCACGATTTCCCATTGTGCGATTGATTGTTTCGCTGCCATTTTCCCAAGAATTTCACAACCCTCTTGTAAACGTTCAACTGCATCAATTGGCATTATTCCCATGAAATCACCCTACCAGTGCATTGCGAATGCGCATATGTGGTCCACCATCACCGACTGGCACCATTTGACCTTTACCACAAAAACCTGGACTTGCGAGATTTGCTTCGCGGCAAAGCCCATCTACATTAGAAAGAATTTGAAGAGTCATTCCGGACACACTGACATCTTTTAGAGGAGTAGTTAATTGCCCATTTTCAATTTTCCAAGCCTCTTGTGCAGCAAATTGGAATGAACCCTTTCCGGTATCGACTTGACCACCTCGTGAACCACAAGCATATACTCCATCTTGAACATCCTCAAGTAAATCATCTAAATCGGCATGATTACCCCCCAGTATGACGGTATTTGACATCCGCACCAAGGGATGAAAGAGCCCACTTTGAGCCCGCGCACCGGCATTGGGCTCAAGACCATATTTTGCCGCAGTTTCTCGATGGTTGAGGAACTCAGTTAGGACTCCATTAACGATGAGATTTTTTGTCCGCGCATCTACTCCTTCATCATCAATCGGGTAAGCCCCGTAACCGTCTTTCAATGTCGGGTCGTCAATGACCGAGACAATATCTGAACCTATTTTTTCGCCCAATTTTCCTTCAAGACACGAATCTCCTGCTGCAACTAAATCTGCTTCACAAGGGTGACCTAATGCCTCGTGGATATACACTCCTGTGAGATCTGGGTCTGAAATAAGGCTGGTGCGTCCTGATGGGGCTCGCTCCGCGCTAAGTATTCTTAGTACAGATTCTGAGCACTTGCGGCCCAATGCCTCCAAATCAGCATTGACTACCGATTCAAATCCACCACCACCGCCAATACGGGTACGATAAGAAGCGACTTCGTCATCTTCGCGCGCAGTAATGACTGCATTTGCAACAGTGCGCTGGTGAGACCAAATGCGATCCATCCCCTCGTTTGTCATTAGTTCGGTGTGAATATGTTCGTCAGAGTATCCGGTGATTGTGGAAACTATCCTTTCATCGGTGCGAATAGATTTGTCAAGGTCGGATAGCAACTCCAATTTTTCTTCCAAAGAAACATCACGGGTATCTTGCTTAGGATGCCAATTTAGTATACCTTCCTTAATAGGAATTTCAGCCAACTCAATGGGCTTTTCAGAACTTGGGCGCCGGCCAGCCACCTGCTTGGCTAGCCGAACTGTACCTTCTACTGCACCGCTAATACTCGAAATATCAGAGGTTGAATAGACACCCCACGCGCCATCAGCGAGAACTCTCAATGTTGCACCAAGATCATGACCGGGGATTGCTCGGCGTAATTCACCATCACGGACAGTAATGGAAGTATTATTACTTGAAACAAGACGGACTTCTGCATATGATGCACCCAACTTTTCTGCACTTTGTAGCAATGAATTAGCAACGGATTCGTCAAGAATTCTTCCCGAGCCGAGGGGGTTTTCGGTTGAACGTCCGCTGCTGGCCACCATAAACATAAGGGGAACTTGGAGGACTTTGAACCCTGCCCTTCCAAAGAGCCAATAGAAGAGGTGAAATGTAACGAAGAAAATGCCCAAAAGTCAGTTGCCAAAACGGGGATTTGAAACCGGGTCCTCTACCATACCAAGTTTGATTCAGATTTCATAATTGATAATCAGGGTAGTAGTGTGCAGTATAGTTTTTTGCTTCTTCATGCGTATAACCTTTAGTGATTAACCCATCAAAGTATAATCGTGATTCCTGTAATTGGAAGTTAGGAAAGTATTGCATAGTGTAGTTTTTTGCTTCCTCATGCGTATAACCATCAGCGATTAGTCCTTCATAGTAAACTAAAGCTTCATCAGATACATTTTGATGGGAAGAATCTGAAATACTTGAATTGACCATGTTTGTACTTCGTATTTTTTTCATACCCATATTCTTTTGGTACAATGCAATTATCCCAAGGGCACAAATTGAAAGAACAATCAAAACAATGACAACACCCAAAAAGGTTGAGCTTTGTTCGTTTCTAGAAATTGACCCTTCATTGTTCTCCTTTTTGAATGAATTATCAAAACCCGACAACAAGTATCCGTCATCGCCTGAATACCAAATGGATTCTTCTGAGCCATCCGGGTATGTGATTCTGAGTTCAATCGTGGCTACTGAGTCATTTTCAGATGAAAGTGTTATTCCTATTGGATCGCGCCCACCAGAACTTGAATGATTCCTGGGGCCGACAATAAGTGAGTAATTCACTTGATCCAATGGAGTTCCATATGGTGCTAAGGTTTCATCAGAGAGGTCCCACATTATGAATTCTAAATCGATGATTTCTTTATGCTTCCATGTGTGGTCAAAGCGAAACTCCAATGCCAATGTGTCATCACTTCCATCACCATCGTAATCAACCGATGAGACAAAATCTTCTTCGATGTATAGAGCATCCCACCAAAATTCAGCTTCAGGCCAAACGAATATTTCCTCCAATTCGTCTCCAACCCACAACCATGCCCAAATATCAAGATTTCCTGGTCGAATATCTGAGGATGACAAATCCATTTCCACAAATCCCTTGCTGCCATTGTTAGTTTGGAGGCCATCTTGAACAACAATCGATGATGTTTCGGCATCATTTCCGTTGAAACATTCTATCCAAACTTCAACAAGAGGAGAATCAGGATCCTCTGATGACAATTGATATTCTGCAAGAATAATTTCATTGTGAAGATCGTCATCTTCATCAGCCCCAAAAAATTCAAAAGTAGTAAACCATTCATCATGCTCGTTGCTTGCTGAAGGATATTCAAGCCAAATTGGGTGTGCAGGTGAATAACTATCTAGAGGTTCATTTTCAACCCATAGTATCGCCACTATTTCAAAGAGTACCATCTCTTCCGAATACCTCCCAATAGTGTATTTAAAATCATCAAAATCGTCACCACTAATGTTGTGGGAAGAATTGAAGCTACCCACGTATTCGTCAGTAAGACGATCAGATACTTGGAATTCTACTCTAACATCAAGATTTGAGGAATCACTGTCGATGTCATAAGTAAAGACAATTTCATTTAGAAAGCCATCTCCTTCAGAATCATCCCAATCCCAAATAACATCGTAAAACCAAGCCCGAGGCAAGTCATTCCCTGAAAAAGATACTGTAGCCATATTTTCATCCATTTCAGAGACGCTCATCGAAAATCCCATGTCGCTTCCTGACCACGACAATGCACTCGGTGATGTGCGGTTATTGATTACGGAATTTATTCCGAATGGATCACCTGCATCTCCTTCATTCCAACCATTCTTCAAGTCATCATAGCCATCTGCCTGAATTAATTTGACTGTGGGGTGTTCTTCATCACTATTATCAAAACCATATTCGTTGGTAATACTTTCATCAATATGCCATATCAAAATACCTGAAGACGGTAGCCCTCTGTCATAATCACCCGCTTTGTTTGAGCGAAATTCAATCAACCAGTATTCATAATTTGAAATTGGCACCTTGATAATTTCTCCATAAGTTTCAACAGGATCAAGGGTGATTTGATGTGATTGTTGTGATTCAGAATCAATCTCAGTTGGCAAAATCCATCCCAATTTGTATTTCGACCATGCATCAAAATGGGCTGGGTTCGGTTTATCATTCCATTCAAGATAATTACCGCTACTCATTAGACTCCAGAAGCCAACACCCGAAGAAGAATAATCGCTGTCATACAAATCTGGTAAACCAAGGTTGTGTCCGAATTCGTGAGCGAATGTACCAAGATCACAATGCTCGCTACAGACGAAGAAATTGGAGGCAGTTACTCCGTCATCGGTTTCATGAGGTGATTGCAGTAGCCATTGTATTGGCCAGATTGCATTGGCATCACTTTCATCTCCATCTCCGTCACCATCTCCATTCACTGCATCATTTTCACCCACAAACACAACCATTAAATTGTCGATAATTCCATCTCCGTTTTGGTCATAAATACTGAAGTCAACAGATTCGTCAGCCTTCGTTAACGCTTCTTCAATCCCATCACCAACTCCATATTCTTCACCTAACCACAACTCTTCATCATATTCAGATAGGTCATTTGACAGTTGTAACCATCCTACTACTTCTCCCTGAACCTTTGTCTGACCACGGCTATTCTCTGAATAAAAGTGTGACATTGAACCAAAACTATCGCCGAAGAGAAGTTCATCAAAATAAGAGATACTATGTTCCTCATCAGGTGTAACGTCTTTTGTTTGTGCTAGAAGAACTATGACTTTCTCTATAGTATCTGCATGAATATCTTCTCCAGTTCGACCAAGAGCCCAATCTCGCCAATTTTCAGGCTGAAGGGTTCCATTTTTCTGTTCTTCCTTTTCCAAAAGGAAATCTGATGAACTGAATACTTGAGAAGACATGACGATGAAGATAGTTGAGAAGTATAAAAAAACTAGATGATATCTATTTGTATTGACTCGCACGATACCTGCAATCATCAAACAGAAATAATCTTTTGCATTTTTCACATATGGTGGGTGGCGAGGTGAGTAATAAAAGTGCAGGAGAGAGGGATTCGAGGCAGAGGGGGAAAATGAGAGGCTATCCTTGGAGGTCCGAGGTAGCAATAGATGCAATCATCAAATCACATATTTCCTCATTTGACCATCGGCCAATATCGCCGTTATCAATTTCGCTAATTTCTTCGGGTGAAATTATTTGCAAGCGGATTAATCCTTCAATAGTTGGAGTTGGCCGAGAATCTGTTATCTCAGCAGAAATTTCCGCGGCTAATTCTACGGCAGTTTCTCTTATTTGAAGCAACTCACATACGGGAATCATTCCTTCTCCTTCAGATTCGGGTATTTTGACAATCCATGCTTCAGCATCGCTTTCGGAAACACCAGCACGCTTTATCCCTGCACTTACATGATGAGTTCCGGAAAGAAGTCTAAGCATCTCTCCGTCAATTGAATTACTTCGCATGCAATCTTGCATTTTTCTTCTTTGGAGACCAAGCCAAGCAATCCATATTTGCTCATCACTGCACAATGTCTCCTTGCCAATTAATAGCCAAGACTCATCAGCCCTTTTTTCTATAAACTGCGACACCAAAGACTTGCGCACACCAGAATCAAGAGGCAAGCGGATACCCCACAAAGGGTATGGAGGTAATCCTTGCATAATCACCGGACCCAGTTTCCCCACATCAATCCACCCTTTCACCTGGAAGAACTTCATCATCGTCACGTTGTTTTGGAGAAACACCTCGCTTTCGCCCAGTGATTCTATGAACTTCGTTCATCATACGTTCAACTATTTTCTCACCCCAGCCGCGTTTGGCCTTGAGGGCAGTGATTTTTGCAGGCGATAATGCAAGGAGGTCGGCGGGATTTCTTACACCAAAATTCATCAATGATCTAGCTCGAACCCGCCCGATGTTTGGCAGGCGTATTAATTCAAGAATATCTTCTAAACAACCGTGGCGAATCCGTGTTCGTAATGTATCTAATCTAGAAATTAATGCTTGAACCATTTCTTGATGCTCAGAAGAAAATGCATTGTCCACTCGGATTAGTTCCTTTGATGAATAGAGCAACCAGTCCATCAAATCAATCCGATGACGGAGATCTCCGGGAGTAATGCCATGCACCTTCTCTATTTGTCGCGAGGGGCTTTCTTCCGTCCAATTTTGCAAAATCCAAGAAGACTTAATCGCCTTCAAATATCGGTCTTCAAGAGATATGTCAATAAGCATGCCATATTCTTCCGCACTTCCCTTCACATGAAGTCGGTCTCTTTCACTATCTTTCGGCCAAAATCCAAGGAAATCGGGAGTTGCTGAAGAGAGGTGAATCAGCCCAAAATCACTGACGCCCATATCCGGATTCCGCCGGACTATTCGTCGTACTGCCCTTCTCAAACCTGTTCTCAAAATGGCTGCCGAAAGTGGGTCAATGTAGAGTTGCGCTGCCCTATGCCCGAATGAAGTTGCGCGATACTTCATTGCAGGTGGGTCTTTAATTTCAGGCGTGACTGGCAAACCAATTTCCAGGGAGGTGGCTTTGCGAAAACCAAGTATTGGTTTACCTATTGGTCGTCGCGAGGGTGTACTTTGGCGGTTGGGTTGAGCATTTGGTTCAACCAATTCAACGCCCTGAGTTGCACTTGCCTGAACAACCCATTGTGGGAGTTCATCTTGCCAATCACCCTCATCTCCCGTCTCATTAGATGCTGCATGTTGGGCAAATTTCTCAGCCAATCCTTCATCTATTCCAAGGCGTTCAACAAAGCCCTCTTCAATCAACCATTCAAGCATTCTATCCGTCCGTTCCTCAAGCATTGCTTCTAGTTGAGTGTGGCCAAGAAACGTGGATTTGAAAAATGCCCTAATCGCTTGGCGGGTTTCTAAGCCACCGGTAGCGATACCCGAAAGCAGGTGTACTCGCATTGGAGGGTCTGCTGCCAGTTTTGAGGTCACATCCTCGGGTGGCCCGTGAATATATTTCTCAGCAATAATGTCGGCTTCTTCAAGAGCCGATGAGCCTTTACACAATAGCCATGCCTGACCAAGGTCATCATACCTTGGCCTTCCTGCCCGCCCAAGCATTTGCTGAACTTCCATCACAGGTAACATTCGATTCATGCCATCATCCCAGCGTTTTAAATCTCTAATTAAGCAACGTCTTGCTGGCAAATTCACACCTGCGGCAAGTGTAGGAGTTGCACAAATGGCAGTAATCAATCCTTCTTTGAAACCATTTTCAACGGCCTTTCTTTGTGATGAGGTAAGCCCTGCATGGTGGAATGCAACGCCACCTTTTACTGAATTAACCAAAATATCGCCCATTGCGGAATCGCTCATTTCAGCGATTTTGTTACTCAATTTGCCCAACTTCTCAAGACGAGATGGGTCCTCCTTAGCCAAATACTTCTGCATCCTCTTTGACAATTTCTTTGCCTCTGATTGTGCAGATCTTCTTGTTGAAACAAAGAGAAGCAATTGTCCTTCTTCCTCAACTGTATCCAAAAGTACGCACCATGTTGGGGCACTTGCAGGCCCAGCCAATTGCTTCGGCGGCGGTAGGGGCATTCCTCCATCGTCGGATGCTGATTTTATTCGTCGTCGCGCTTCAACACAACCTTCAACCAAAGTTGACATTTCAAGAGCAACAGGTCTCCATTGTGAAATAATCAATTCTGCATTTAACCAGTCTGCCAGTTCAGGCGTATTGCCAATAGTTGCTGAAAGGGCTATGATTTGTGCCTTCGGGCGCCAATGGCGTAGGCGTGCTAGATTAACCTCCATAGTTGGGCCCCGTGACATGTCGTGAATCAGGTGAAATTCATCAGCAATGACGATACTGACATTATTAATTAGGTCGGGTTTGGTTCTCATCAAAGAGTCAAGTTTTTCTGAAGTACAAACAATGATATCTCCGCGGTCAAGGAAGCGTGCCTCGCCATCTCTATCACCAATACCTAATCCTACGTTCAGTCCAAAAGCACCACCGATTTCCTCCAGTTCAGCATATTTTTCACTTGCAAGGGCCTTTAGTGGGACGATGTAAATCGCCCTGCTATTAGGTTCATCAACTAATAATTTTTGCAATATCCCTAAGTAAGCAACTAATGACTTGCCGGAGGCAGTCGGAATGGACACGAGTGTGTTGCCTCCACTGAGCACATGTGGTAATGCCTCCAATTGCGGAGGGTACAGATTTGTAATCCCCCATGTATTGGTAAGAAACTGAGGAACTCCACTTGGCAGCCCAAGGTCATCAACGCTCGAAGACCCTTCCATATCCCTAACCTATGGGCAAGAGTCCAAAAGGAGTTCGCATACCCTGTTATCAATAATGAGGGCGATAGATACTTATTTTCAAGGAAAATGCTCAAGGGGTAGCGACTACCGTATCCCCTCATGGGCACAGATAATGAGCAAGTTGAAGACCGCCTCTCCGTGTTTGATGATGAACCAGATATCAACGACTGGGTGGAAATTTTCAGTGGGGCGTTTTTGGCTATGCTCGGGATGTATTTCCTAATGAATCCTGGAGATGTGGTTCGCGTTGATGTCATGCAGTGGTTTAGTGCAGCAATGATTTCGGTCGGTGCAATTTGGGCTGGACACGGACTCAAGGACATGGCAGTAAAAGAGATCAGGCATAGCATTGTTGTGCTTGATTCTGCCCACCATGATACGGGGATTGACCTCGGGCTTATTCGTGATGTTCTCGTTAATCCAGCAGAATACCAATCTTTCCTTCTCCAAGCCTATGAAGAAGCATACGAGGACGGAATAATCACTGAGAAAGAAATGGCTGAATTATCGGCTCTACAAGAAGCACTAGGCCTTTCCGATGATGATGCTGCGAAAATTGCTGCCAGAGCGGCAATTAATTTGGCTCTAAAAGATGGATCAGTAGCTGAAAACGAATTGAAGATAATCATGGATGCGGCTAAGGCCGCAAAGGTTTCCAAGAAAAACTGTGAGAAAATTATGGCTGCTCTTGAAGATGGAAAATTGGATGAGGAAGAGGAAAAGATGCTTAGCGAACTTCTCTCCAATATGTAATCACAACTATCTCTGCCGCAAAATAACGCCACCTTGAAACCCTTGAGGTCCACGATTTATTCTACTTCCATTTATCTGAAGTTCCACTGTAAAGTGGACTGCTATAAGCGAGTTCATATGCCAACTCTCTTGCATTATCACGCCTTTTCTTCTCACCATATCCGACTAACAATACAATGGCTGCTCCGGCAGTTAGCAATTGCGTACCCCATTCAGTAACACCATTTGCCGTAATGATTCCAGTTGAGGTCACCATGTCGTCGGCATCAAAACTATCGCTTGGGCCCCAAGAAAAATCCAATTCATCAAGTCCACAATCACAATAAGAAATAGCCATTGAATCAGGATATAGTGCACGCTGAAACATTGCCCAATCCGCCAAACTAATGTCATTTGGCCTCGTATTCCACGCCGGAGATGCGGATGGACCTGTCGAGGTTGCTGAAACCATTGTCCACTTGATATGGGCAGCGGCTCCATTCGGCAAATCATCAACAACCAATATTGCTTCCAGAAGAAGCAAGTCAAGGGTTATCGCTCGCCCTGCATGAAGGATGAAATCAACTGCCTGTTGAGGCATTGAGCCATCACTATCGGGGCTGATTCCCTTTTTTGCAAGAAAATCAAAAACCAAATTGTCAATTCGCTTATTTTCCAGTTCCGAGGTATGTAATTGCCACCTTCCATCGTATAGTGGAGTTGCTTCATCAATGGGCATTATTAGGCTTATCTCCTCTCCCGCCCTTACACCAAGCGTCGAACCGATTACTTCCACCTTTGTCTGCCCATCAACAGAGGGGGAACTGACTTGCCAAATTGCTTCCATGTGGCGTTCAAGCAACTCTTCAATCTCGATTTCCCCACTCCCTCTCGCTTCCTCGCCAAGAGTGATGATCGGGTTAACTACGCCACCGATTAAAATTAAGACTAGAGCAATGGAAAGGGCGGCTCCACGGCTTTTGGAAGTTGGCATCATCAGCATAGAGCCAAGAATGAGTACAATCAAAATGAGTCCAATAAAGAGGCTGCTGGCTCTAACTTCCTCCAACTCAACGGCTTTCGAATCATCGCCCATTGTTGCAGTTCCAGTTTTGAAAATGGCATCACCAGTAAAGTGGCTAGGGTCGGTTGGACCCATTCCCTCGTGTGCAAATCTACCATACCATTTGTACTCTTGGAAGTGCCCAGGAAGCCCCCCCCAACAAGCACTGTAATCTCCCTCGGCAAGCCCTCGGTACTGCATTGCCATAACCAATTTATCACCGTCAAAAGTAGTTCTAACTTCAGGCTTTTCCGCACGCCGATTATTTTCGCCTATGATTTCGGGAGGGTCGTGAGGTTGTTCTACTTCAATTGGTACATTGTACCATGTGATGGTGATTGAGAATATTTCGTGCTTAGGTAGGTTGAACTCCCAGCAGTCTCTATCACCATCTACCAATGCGCCACTAGATGATGTTTCAACATCGACTAAATAACGCGGTTGAGAATCCGAAGAAGGTTCGTCAACATTAGCGGTGGCAGGATTTACAGACCATTCTATTGGAATGGTAAAACTACTCGCCCCGCGCAATTGTAATTCCCAATTTGCGGGGCGATCTAGAACAAATGTAATGCGCAATTCAATCATGTCGTTTGGGCGCAACATCCTCCCTGCAGATAAATCAAGAGGTTCATCCTCAATCCGATAAGGAGCAGGCAGGTTTGGACTTACACCACTGCCAGAAAGGGACCATTCTTGCTCATTTGCACCGAGCCGCAAATACACATCCAAATCCGGCTGATTCCAACCCAAAGCATCCTCGCGCACTCGCAAGTCAACAACCAATTCCCGCATTATGTCAGGCAATAGAGCCATTTGTGTTTGAGAAGGTTCCATTTTGAATGTTAATATGATGGTTTTTGGAGTAAGTGGAGAAGCCTGTGAAGCATCACCAGTAATGGTCTCTTCGCCCGCAGCAGCATTATTTAGATCACATTCATCATCAGCATCACAAGCCAAAAACAACGTGTTTTGATAGTCTTCCATCCCCAATTCGGCTGAGGCCATTGGGAGCGAACTAAATAAAAATAGCAAAAGGAGTGCATACGGCATAACCCCCTTGTGCATAAAAAAGGCTGTAAGTCGTTTGTTATCAATCTATTTTATTGTAGAGTCATGCTATTTGACTAAATATGGCGCTAATAGCCACAAATACAAGTTTACATGTGAGATTCAAAGGCTGAAAATGGTTATGGTGAAGGGAGGAATTCCAGCAATATCTGGAAAATATGCTATATGATGGTGAAATGGGGAAAATAGAGATGATAAGTGTACCTTTCAGAAGGAGATTAATTGGCCCCACCTTGCTCATCAATTAGGTAAACTTTGCATTTTCGACAAAGAAATCTGCCATTTGAACGACGCCTCCGTGGATGACTACGTTTACATGATGGGCAAGTCCACAACCACTTTGCCATTCTATGCCTTAATTCAGTAGTTAATTGACGCCCTAATGCCTTAGACTTTCTATCAGGCCATATTTTTTCCAGTGACTTAAAACCGGCGCCGTGCCCTGCATGTCCCAAACAGTGACAATATTCATGAAAAAGCACATACTCTCCATAGGGCAAATATTTTTCTTCAACCAAAGCCCTATGCAAATCAACTTTTCTAACATCTTTCGCTGATAAATTTCCCTCAGACAAATCTACACCAGGGAAAAATCTCGTCACGCCATGGCGTTGAGTTGCATCTTTTCGCAACCAGCCGAGAGGTATCTTTTGCAATTCTTCTATTTTGTCAATAGCAAAATCAAGTTGATTCATTTTTTCAAGAACTATCCGTTGTAATTCTTGCAAAGAGTCATCCATACAAATTCCTCACTAACTATTGTGCACTCCTGAAATCCACCTTTTCTCAATGCCAGCGATGATATGCAGGGTGACCTTCTTTCACTGCAACAAAAAGCCCACTCCCAAGAGCGCAAACTTTCCCATCAGCAGATAGAGTCATCTCAACCTTTGCTCTGTCAACCATTAATTCGGATATTGTTGCTAGAATTTCCAACTCTGCCCCAAGTGGAGTCGGACGTCTTAGTTTCACCTCATATTTTGCAGTCACAGTACATGGTGGATGATTCATTCCTTGGTCTTTCATTATTGCCATAGCCGCAGCCCAATTACCATGGCAGTCTAGTAAAGTACCAATTATCCCGCCATTTATCATTCCGGGAAATGCTTGATGCTCTTCACTTGGAGTAAATCTTAGAACTAAACCATCTGCAGTTTGGTATGAGTCAATTTTCAAACCTTTATCATTAGCTGGCCCACATCCGAAACATATTGAATTTGGAGCGTATTGGCGTTGCACACCTACTTCTTGCATACATCCTACACGAAGGTAGGGGGGTCATGAAACCATTGATGCAAATGATGGGGCAAGTTCATGGTTAGAGATATGTCCGCAAAGCCCATGGAAGAGGGGGGGGAGGTAGTTCCTTCAGCAGATGCTGCGTCGTCTCAACCCAAGCCTCCCGCCAAAAAGGTCGCAAAACCTAAGCCTAAAACGGCAACCAAAACGGCCACAAAACCTAAGCCTAAAACGGCAACCAAAACGGCCACAAAACCTAAGCCTAAAACGGCAACCAAAAAGGTCGCAAAACCTAAGCCTAAAACGGCAACCAAAAAGGTCGCAAAACCTAAGCCTAAAACGACAACCAAAAGGGTTACAAAACCTAAGACCAAGCCTAAATCGGATGAAACTGCAAAGAAGGTGGGCGAAACTACAGAAAATCGCAGTGCGTCAGAGATAGAAGTTTCAACAAAGGCTAATACTAGATCAAGGCCAAAAGTTCGTCTCGCTCATGAATTATCAAGCGATAGACGAAAGGTGATCAAAAAAGCCCTTGCCAGCCATAAGTCTGAGCATCGAGATGAATGGGACCGAACGGCAGGGGTAAAAAGTCATATTATTCTGCGAAAAAGAATCAAACCCGGTACAATGCGCTCTTTTGAGGTACCTCTTCTTGACATAGAGTTGGGGGATTCTTGGCCAATTCCTGTTACGGTGATTCACGGTAGTCGCCCTGGCCCTGTTGTTACTATTTCTGCTGGAATTCATGGTGATGAATTGACTGGCCCGAGTGCATGCACTCACCTTCTTTCCTCGGCAATGACAGATCCCGGAAAACCATTGGATCCAAAACATATTGCAGGAACTATTCGCATTTTACCAATACTCAATATTCCTGGATATAGGGCAAAGAATCGTCGATTCCCCGATGGCAGGGATTTGAATCGTGCTTTTCCAGGTAAAAGTAAAGGCAATACTACCTCACGCGTGGCATTTAAGATTTGGAATAAATTAATTGTAGGAAGCGATTATGTTGTTGATTTGCATAGTGCTGCAAAGGGGCGCTCAAATATGCCCCAAATACGAGGCGATTTAGCCGATCCGCATTCAAATATTATCGCCAAAGCGTTTGGAATTGAAATGATTCTTGATGCAAAGGCACCAAAGGGAAGTATTCGCCGCGTTGCAATGAATAATGACATCGGTGCAATTACCTATGAGGGAGGCGGTGCAGATTTCCTTGACCATGAAGCAGTACAAGTTGCAGTGACCGGTGTACTAAATGTGCTGAAAACCCTTCATGTCATCCCAGGAAACCCTACGCGCCCTAAATTCCGTCTACTCGCAAGTGGTTCACTATGGCTTCGGGCCAGCGAAGGAGGCCTGCTGGATATGTTTGTGGGCCCTTCATCAATAGTCGAAAGAGGCGATGTTGTGGCACGGATTTCAGACCCAGGTACACCGGGATTAGCAGTCGACATCGTTGCACCGAGCGATGGTTTGATGATTTGTACTGCGACTAATCCTTTCGTAACTGCAGGTACACCTGTTGGCCATTTCTTACCTATTGACAAGCATCTTGGCTTAATAATGAGTCAATGTGATGAAAATAATCGCTTTGTCGTTGCCGGTTCTGAGGCTGAACCAGTGTGGCGTGAGGAAACTGAAATTGACGAGATTTCGGTGAGTGGAGAATGGTCAGGTGGCTCAGTTGATGCAGAATGGCAGAGTGGATGGACGGAAGCCGCTGAATCTGATGATAATAGTGAAAGTGCGAAGTGAGGTACCTTCGGTGTTGGACTACGTTCCCACGAAGTTGGTGTTTGAGTAAACTGAAATCAGTTGTTGCTTAGGGATTTGAAAATCAAATCCTTGCCTTGGAAGTAATTCCAAGCGTATCTGGCACCCGAATCCCGCGGGATTCGGGTGCCTCTTTTTATTTTTTGAATCATACATTTAATGTGTGGTGCTAACTTGTTTCTTATCGGCCTCAAATAGTTGTTATCGGGCGGCGAAAATAATTTCGGAGCAAAATTGCACCCGATATGTTCGGTTCAACCTATATATGGTGCACGGGCCAGCCATCGTAAGCGAACATGTTCGCCTCATCCCTTGAGTTAGGAACCATATCCGCCGGCATTGGAGATAAACCAAATGAGAACCCAAACCAAAAGTGCCGCGCTACTGACTTTACTGATGTTTGCATCAGTATTTGCTGGATGCCTCGGCGGAGATGAAACAAATGTAAACATATGTGGAGAAGGAACAGGCCTTGTTGGCAATGAATGTGTACCTGTGGTAAGCAGTGGGGATCAAGTATCCTTTACGCTTCGTGCAGAGAATATGCAATTTATTGGCGTAGGCGGAGAAATTGATGGGCAAGTAAATCCAACATTAGCGGTTGAAAACGGCGATATTGTTACTATTACACTAGTTATGGGAGAAGTAAACCTACACGATGTAGCCTTTGAAGGATACAATGCTGCAACCGCTCAACTTACAGCCGAAGGTAGTGAAGATACTATTACTTTCACTGCAAGTGAAGAAGGAACATTTGCTTATTATTGCACAGTTGCGGGCCATCGTGCCGGTGGAATGGAAGGTGCTTTCGTCGTAGGTAATGGAAATGGAGGTGGCGCTGGAGTTGATGAAATTGGTGCTGCACTGCCCGTGGATACTGATGATATTTCGCGAGACCCTTTCCTAATGCCTGAACCTATAACACGTAATACTACCGAAACGGTTCATATTTACATGGAAGCCGTTGAATTGACAGCAGAAATCGAAGATGGAACCACTTTCACTTACTGGACTTACAATGGAACTGTGCCCGGTCCAATGTACCGTGCTCGAGTTGGAGACACAGTTATTGTCCACTTTAGCAATAACGCTAACAGCACAATGCATCACAATGTTGACTTCCATGCAGTAACCGGACAAGGTGGCGGTGCAGAAGCAACCGGTACCGCGCCAGGAGAGGAGACTTCCTTCTCGTTCCTTGCTCAGCATGCGGGGCTGTTTGTTTACCACTGTGCAACCCCTGATGTACCAACTCACATTAGCAAGGGGATGTATGGAATGATACTTATTGAACCTGAGACACCTTTGCCTGAAGTCGATCATGAAATATACATCATGCAAGGGGATATCTATACCAAGTGGAAACCTGGTACGGATGGTCACCAAGAATTTGATGATGCGGCCATGTTTGATGAAACTCCTACATATGTTGTATTCAACGGAAAGTTCCATGGCTTTACTGGAGAAAACACAATTAAGGCAAATGTTGGGGAGACAATGCGAATATATTTTGGCGTTGGCGGTCCAAACACAATCTCATCTTTCCATGTTATCGGTGAAATTTTTGATACCGTTTGGAATTATGCTGACTTAAACTCTGAACCAATGGTTAGTGTGCAAACTGTATTAGTGCCACCTGGTGGTGCAGTTGTAGTGGACCTTTCCTTTGAAGTGCCAGCGAATTACATTATGGTTGATCACGCATTAACTCGCGCATTCCATAAAGGTGCAATCGGAATCATTGAAGTAACTGGAGCAGAAAATGTCACGGTTTACGAAAACCTCAATGATGAATGAGTAGAAAGTGAAGCAAACATTATCATTAGAAAAATAGGGAGGTTGGGTATATGAAAAAGTGGAACAATATTATTTCAATGGCATTGATATCTTTAATAATAACACAGGGATTAGTGCATTCTCAATATACCCTCCTCTCTAATAATGACAATAAGAAAACATGTGGGGAAGGCACATATGAATACAATAATACTTGCATTGCAGTGAGGGCAAATGAAACAAGCCCTGTTGTTGAAGTACTGCTAATAGATTTTCTCAAGGATAGCTTTGTTGTCAAAAAAGGAGATTTAGTGAGATTGGTCTTTGATGTAAGGATATATGACCATTATGTCCCCGATACTTTCTCCATTCCATCGCTTGGAATCGAAGTGGATTTGCAAGGAAAATCATTTTATGTTTTTGAGTTTGAGGCCACTGAAGAAGGCACATTTGAGTATTCAAGTAAAGGCATGTGCAGAGTGAAGATTCCAGGTGCTGGAGAAGTTGAAGTTGACTGTGCTATTTATTGTGGTGAAGTTAACAATGGGAGAGTCGGTGCAATTACCGTGGAACCAGCAGAAGAGATAAATGCCTTCAAGGTCGCAGATATTGGCTTTGAAACATGTTCATTGCTGGGCACTTATTGTGATGGCGATAGACATTACCATGACTGAAGATAACTCATCCTACCCCACACTTAGTCAAGAATTAATTCGGTGACTTTCCACCCGATCAAGGCTAATATTGGCCCCCCTATTGAAGTTGCTAAGACATAACCTGCAAGATACGAATACGCTTCGGCCTGATACATTCTTATCGAATCAACCGATAGGCGGGCCGAGTTCCGTGCGCTTGCTGCCCTTTGGGATGGGGGGGAAATGCACATTGGCGGAGGAGTTTGCCCTGGCCTACCGATTGCTGCCGAGTTAATGAACTGCAAATAATGGTCAATACAAGCCAGCACCAGTGGCCTCAATTATTATTGAAATCGATGACCGCTTGCTCAACTTCCTCATCGGGCATTAAGCGTCGTTGACTCTTTGCCAAAGTGAACAAATGTTCAATTAATTCAGGGCTCTTTTCATATCCACGTTGTTCTAGCCACCAAATAATGTTTGAACGGCCTGCCATGTGCCCAATTCTAATTATTTGATTTAGGCCGTAATCTTGTGCTGGAACTCCAGAATAAACTCTGTCGGCGAGCCAGTGGTCACCCTTTTTCATCGCTTTAATGACTGCTGAAGCATGAACGCCGGTACCAGTTTCAAATGCATCTTTACCAAAAACAGGGTAATTTCTAGGAAGTGGCACTTCAATATATTCATGTGCCTTTCTCACATAATCATTGAGCGAAGTAAGATCATTATCAATGACTCCCATCAATTTCAGATTGACTAGAGTTTGATCTAGAGGGGCATTACCTGCCCTTTCCCCGATTCCGAGTGCAGTCCCGTGGATTACATCTGCTCCTGCCTCTACTGCTGCTAAATTGTTAATGACTCCAAGGCCGCGATCTTGATGTCCGTGCCAATTTACCTCAATATCTCGGCGTTTTACTCCGGCATCGGGAATTACTTCGTCTTGAATGAAATTCAATAATTGCTTTACACCGTTTGGTGTAACATGTCCACAGGTATCACAAACACAGATTCTATCTGCGCCTAATTCAATGGCTCTCGTGTATATTGTCT